>ERZ779637.1101-NODE-1101-length-12585-cov-7.986273_pt1 | contig 12585 bp, 10 predicted proteins | sample MGYA00514196_ERZ779637 | MGnify/ENA primary metagenome ERZ779637 (study PRJEB29562, sample SAMEA4376700) | mouse gut metagenome | isolation source: Cecum | study: EMG produced TPA metagenomics assembly of the A DSS colitis mouse model was used to assess the... | reverse complement strand
ACTATGTAATACGTGGGTTCAAATAGTACATTTTATTTTGCGACAGTTCCTTAGTTTCTATAAGGCGTATCATAAATATAAGTACCAAGCCGTAAGAATAAAATTACCAAATTCATTTAAACTATAACAATATAACAAAATAAAACAAATATAATAATAAGAAACCAATTATCCGTAAAAGAAAACTATTTTCCATAATCCAAGCCCTCGTTACAAGCAACCACTTAACCAATTAAACGCATAAACAAAAAAGCCATAACCAACACCTACAAGCCAGTCACCCCACACACCTTAGCCCACGATACCCTCCCCCGGGCAGGAGTGGGACTGTGGGTGGCGGATGGAGCTGCCGTGGTTTCTGTTGCTGCGGTGGGGCTTTGGGGCAGGACCGGACGTGGGGCGGGCGACAGGGGGAGATAAAAAACCTGTTCAAAAAAATGGTGCTGTTTCTTATTCTTTCCGTATAACCGGATTCCTGCCGTTTTTAGGCGGCTTGTCTGACGAACGCAGTGAGGAGTTTGCCGCCGTTGGCAGGAAACCGGTTATACGGAAAGGATTAGAAACAGCCCATTTTTGCCGTCAGGTTTTTATCTCCCCCTGCCGCCCGCCCCACGTCCGGTCCTGCCCCAAAGCCCCACCGCAGTAACAGAAACCACGGCAGCTCCATCCACCACCCACAGTCCCGCTCCTGTCCGCCGCACCCATACCCATACATATTATATCCCGCAATGCTCCATAATAAAGGAAAAACAAAAGGAGGTTCCTCAAAAATGAACAGACCACACAAAACCATGGACGGCAACCAGGCTGCCGCCCACGTATCCTACGCATACACCGAAGCAGCCGCCATCTATCCCATAACCCCGTCTTCCACGATGGCGGAATATACCGACGAATGGGCGGCGGAAGGACGGAAAAATATTTTCGGGCATACCGTGCGCGTATCGGAGATGCAGTCGGAGGCAGGCGCGGCGGGAGCCGTCCACGGTTCCCTGGCGGCGGGCGCACTTACCGCCACCTTTACCGCCTCCCAGGGACTGCTCCTTATGATACCGAACCTGTATAAAATTGCCGGGGAACTGCTGCCCGGCGTGTTCCATGTGGCGGCAAGGACCGTTGCCGCCCATGCCCTTTCCATCTTCGGCGACCATTCCGACATCTATGCCTGCCGGCAGACCGGAACCGCCATGCTCGCCAGCGGCAGCGTACAGGAAGTCATGGACTTGACGCCCGTTGCGCATTTATCCGCCGTCAAGGGCAGGATTCCTTTCCTTAATTTTTTTGACGGTTTCCGTACCTCCCATGAAATGCAGAAAATTGAAGTCTGGGATTACGCCGATTTGGCGGACATGGCTGATATGGAAGCCATCGACGCTTTCCGCCGTGACGCCCTGCATCCAAACCGGGGGAAAATGATGGGTTCCGCCCAAAACCCCGACATTTACTTTCAGGCCAGGGAAGCCTGCAATCCTTATTACGATGCCCTCCCGGATACCGTGGAACACTATATGGAAGAAATCAACCGGCGCATCGGTACACAATACGGACTGTTTAATTATTACGGTGCGCCGGACGCGGAACATATTATCATTGCCATGGGTTCCGTCTGTCAAACCATAAAGGAAACCATCGATTACCTGAATGTACCGGAGCACGGCGGGGAGAAGAACGGACTGGTGGAAGTACACCTCTACCGGCCGTTCAGCGCGCTGCATCTGCTGCGTGCCATTCCGCAGGGCGTGAAACAGATTACGGTCCTGGACCGCACGAAGGAAGCGGGAGCCGCCGGAGAACCGCTTTATCTGGATGTAGTGGCGGCGCTGCGGGGAACCAGGTTTCATGATGTCCCCGTTTGTTCCGGCAGGTATGGACTCAGTTCCAAGGATACCACACCCGAACAGATCCTTGCCGTCTTCCAAAACACCGTCTATGCCAAAACCGACCAAACGGCAGCCGGTGCAAAGCCCCTCTTTACCGTCGGCATTACGGACGACGTGACCCATCTGTCCCTGCCTGTCGGACCATCCGTCCAAACCGCCCCTGCGGATATGGTTTGTTGTAAATTCTGGGGACTTGGCGGGGACGGAACCATAAGCGCCAACAAAAGTTCCGTGAAAATCATCGGAAACCATACCGGAAAATACGTACAGGCATATTTTGATTACGATTCCAAAAAATCAAGGGGACTGACCGTATCCCACCTGCGCTTTGGCAGCTTTCCAATCCGTTCCGCCTACCTGATTAACCGTGCCGACTTCGTGGCATGCCACAATCCGGTATACCTCCATAAATATGACATGGTACAGGATGTCAGGGACGGCGGTACCTTCCTGCTGAATTGCTATTTTAAGGAAGAAGAACTGGAAGAATACCTTCCGCCTCAGGTCAAACGCTATCTGGCGGAACACGATATCCGGTTTTACGTCATAGATGCCATCCGCATCGGAAAGGAAATAGGTTTAAACAACAAAATCAGCACCATATTACAGGCGGCCTTTTTCCGTCTGTCCGGCATCCTTCCCATTGAAGAAGCAAGACGCCTGATGAAAGAAGCCGCCAAAATCAGTTACCGGAAAAAGGGGGAAAAAGTCGTCCAAATGAATTACGACGCCATAGACCGCGGCATCTCGGATGTCCGGGAAATTCCCGTGCCAAAGCGCTGGAAAGACGCCGGGTACGAACCCCTGGACGCTAAGCTGCTTCCCGACCGCCCCGAAGTCCTCGCCTATGTGGAAAACGTACAGAAACCCATTAACGCCCAAAAGGGAAATTCCCTTCCGGTATCTGCTTTCCTTCCTTATGTAAACGGCGCATTCCCCTCCGGCTCCTCCGCCCACGAAAGGCGGAACGTGGCGACGGAAGTCCCACAGTGGAAACCGGAAAACTGTATCCAGTGCAACCGCTGCGCTTTCGTATGCCCCCATGCGGTCATCCGCCCCGCCGTCATGACGGAGGAAGAACATGCCAAAGCGCCGGAAGGAATGCGCAGCCTTCCCATGGCAGGGCTGCCGCAGTATTCCTTTTCCGTCACGGTATCCGAAACGGACTGTACCGGCTGCGGCTCCTGCGCGGGCGTCTGCCCCGGCAAACAGGGGGAAAAGGCTTTGGAAATGCGTCCCGTAAAAGAGCATGAGGAGCGCCAGCAGTACTTTGACTACGGCAAATCCCTGCCCGTAAAAGCACAGGCCGTGGAAAAATTCAAGGAAAATACCGTAAAAGGCAGCCAGTTCAAACGCCCGCTCTTAGAGTTCCACGGCGCCTGCGCAGGCTGCGGGGAAACGCCTTATGCCAGACTGGTAACACAGCTTTTCGGGGAACGGATGTATATCGCCAACGCCACCGGCTGTTCCTCCATATGGGCAAACTCCTCCCCTTCCACGGCATATACCGTGAATCCGGAAGGACGGGGACCCGCATGGTCCAATTCCCTGTTTGAAGACGGGGCGGAATTCGGATACGGCATGATGCTGGCGCAAAATGCCCTGCGCGGACAACTGCGCGGACAGGTAGAACAGCTCCTAACCCAATTACCGGAAAGCCCTTTACGGCAGGCGGCGGAACACTGGCTTTCCACCTTTTGGGACGGAAAGGAAAATACCCCTGCCACGGAAGCCTTCCTCCGGGCGCTGGAATCCTGTCCCCTTCCTCAAGATGACGCTGCGGCGGAACGGATCCATGCCATATTAAAGCAGAAAGACTTCCTCTCCAAAAAGTCCCATTGGATTTTCGGCGGGGACGGCTGGGCCTATGACATCGGATTCGGAGGGCTTGACCATGTGCTGGCATCCGGGGAAGACATCAATATCCTCGTTTTCGATACGGAAGTCTACTCTAACACCGGCGGACAATCCTCCAAAGCAACGCCCACCGGTTCCACGGCTAAATTTGCTTCCGGCGGGAAATGCACGAAGAAAAAAGACCTTGCCGCCATGGCAATGAGTTACGGCTATGTCTACGTGGCGCAGATTGCCATGGGCGCGGACTATAACCAAACCATTAAAGCGCTGGCCGAGGCGGAAAGCTACCACGGTCCCTCCCTTATCATCGCCTACTCGCCCTGCATCAGCCACGGCATCCGTGCCGGAATGGGAAGCTCCCAGCATGAGGAAGCCAAGGCGGTGGAAGCAGGCTACTGGCACCTGTTCCGCTTCCATCCCGGACTGCAGGCGGAAGGAAAGAACCCCTTCGTTTTGGACAGTAAAGAACCGTCCATGGATTATGCCGCATTCCTTGCCGGGGAAAACCGCTATAATGTCCTGGAAAGGACCAACCCGGAGACGGCAAAACAGCTCTTTTCACAAGCAGAAGCCCACGCAAGGGAAAGATATCTCCGCTTAAAGAATTTAGTCGCTATGTACGGGGAACATCTGCTATAATATTACCAATCGGTGACATGTTACCGCCGGTATCCCATCCGGCGGCAGTATGCCATCCACACAAATCTAGGAAAAGAGGTCAGTATCATGAAAGCAGCAAAAGTGAAAGAAGACATTTACTGGGTGGGCGCCATCGACTGGAACGTGCGCAATTTCCACGGATACCGCACGGGAAGGGGTACCACCTATGGGGCTTACCTGATTATGGATGAGAAAATCACGTTAATCGACACGGTAAAAGCCCCCTTTGCGGAGGAAATGATTTCCCGCATTCGCGACATCGTTCCGCCCGAAAACATCGACATTATCATATCCAACCATGTGGAACCGGACCACTCCGGCGCTTTACCCGCCATAAGGAAATACTGTCCCAATGCTTCCGTCTATACATGCGGTCCCTCGGGCGTAAAAGGGCTGACTGCCCATTACGGGGAAGACGGATATCTTTCCGTGAAAAACGGGGATTCCCTTTCCATCGGAAAACGCACTTTACGTTTCGTATCCACGCCCATGCTGCATTGGCCGGACAATATGGTCACATACTGCCCGGAAGAAAAAATCCTTTTCTCCAACGATGCCTTCGGACAGCACCTTGCCACTTCGGAACGGTTTGACGATGAAGCAGACCTGCCTACGGTTTTGGCAGAAGCCAAAAAATATTACGGAAACATCATCATGTGTTACGGAAAACAGGCGCAGGCGGCATGGCAGGCAGTCAAAGGGCTGGACATTACCATGATTGCCCCCGCCCACGGCGTCATTTGGCGCAGCCACATCCCTGCCATCATGGAGGCATATGCCCGCTGGAGCAACAACAGCCCCGAAGACGGCGCCATTGTCGTTTACGACAGCATGTGGCATTCCACGGAGCATATGGCAAAAACCATTGCGGAAGCCTTCGGGGACAGCGGCATTTCCACGAAGCTGTTTGACTTAAAGGACAACCATTATTCCGACATTGTCCCCGAACTTTTAACCAGCCGGTATATCGCGGTAGGCTCACCCACCCTGAACAACCAGATGATGCCTTCCGTCGCTTCCTTCCTTTGCTACCTGAAAGGGCTTTCCCCGAAAAACAGGGAAGCCTTTGCTTTCGGCTCCTACGGCTGGGGAGGGCAGAGCGTTGAACTGGTGGAAAAAGAACTGGAAGCCTGCGGCTTCCATATCTGCATGGACAAAATACGCATCAACTATATCCCTTCCGGGGAACAGCTCCAGGAAATCTATAACAATGTTACGGCCATGTTAAACCGGAAAAATGCGTAAAACATTTTTAACAACAAAATCTTGACTTTGGATTTTTCCGAAAGTCTTCACAGGCGGGAAGCATGGGTATTTCGCATTCCCGCCGTCTTTTTCTGCCGCATTGCCTTCACCTGTCCGGCAGTATCCTGCCCAGTCCACATGGTGCCATGAAGTTCTCTCAATATTTTTGATGTATTATGACATATTTGCGGAAAACGGGATTTTGTATACATCGTTTTTTAGTTATAATCGACTAAAAAAACAACAAATCAAAGTCCACTCGCCCGGTTCTTGACTTTTTTCGCCATTTACGTGTCGAAATATTACACCAATTCTATTTTCATGGCGAAATGATGTATCCTATCAACCTAGATGAAGATGCATGTTTAGGCGATAGAATCAATAAACTAACATGTAAGGGGTGGAACAAATGATAAGAGTGGGGATTTACGATTCAGACATGGGCATTCTGTCTGAAATGGAGAACATTCTGCTGCAGTTGGGGAATGACAGGAGGATTTTCATGGACATCGATGTCTTCAGTAAAAAATCCGACTTTCTATCCCACATAAGCGGTGACGTTTACGATTTACTTTTTCTGGGTATTAACAGCGATTATGAGGAAGTCATCGACATGGCGCTGGATGCCAAAAAACATAACGCACATGTTTCCATCATTTATGTAACGGAAGATGAAAGTTTATGGAAAATATTATTGGAAGCCCACATGTTCCGGCTCATTACCAAGCCCATAGACCATAAATTCTTCCGCAAATGCTTTATGGATGCATACAACAAAATGTGCGTGGACAAAAACTATTTTGAATACAAATATAAACGGAAGCTGTGCCGCGTTATTTTCAATGACATCCTGTTCTTTGAAAGCAGCGGCAGGTATATCATCATACATACCAAAGAGGAACAAAGCAAAATGATAGGAACACTGAATACCATCGAATGCCAGTTATCTTTCTCGGCAACCAGATTCTTTCGGATACACCAATCCTATCTTGTAAACGAAAAATATATCAAAAACATTGAGCGAACTTCTCTCCTGCTTTTTAATGGGACCGAGCTTCCCATCAGCAAAAGACACTACCATTTTTTAAAGGAGCTCTTATAGATGCCGTCAGATACACAGGCTCCGGCTGTTTGGAACAACCGGAGCCTGAAAGTGTCGGAATACAGACAAACCTTTATTTTTTCAGTTCATACACAATTTCAAGAAGACTTGCAATCTTATCGATTTGGGAATCGTCAAACCTTTCCAAAATCCTCACCGCTTCCTTTTCGTAGCAGTCCAAAGAATTTCCCGTCATAATATAGTCGCACTTCACTCCCAATGCAATCGAAATACGATATAAATTTTCGGCGGAAAATCCTTTTCTCCCGTTTTCAATCTCATATAAAAATTTTGCCGAAATGGATGCCATTTCCGCCAGTTCCTCCCTTGTATACCCTCTCGCCTTCCTTAACTCCTTAATTCTATAGCCCGCCGACATGTATATATTTTTCATTCGTAAAATACCCCCAAAAACTGTTCTCTTTTATCCGCTGCCTATGACCGGTCCGTTTACCATTGTTTTTTTCACAGCTTTATTCTATATGATTTTCCTCCGCGTCAAACCCCTTCCATTCTATTTTCCAATACATATAGTTCTCTTTTGTCTTCCGGTTCCAAACCGAACTTCCTTCCCGGTGTTGGACGTTTCCTTTTTGGGATTCGGTTTTCTTTTATTTTGTTGTAACATGAAATCATGCCTTTTTTTATATCGTTTGTTTATGTTATGATAGTATTAATATTTATTATACTAAAGATTTGAAGCTATTTTAATGTCATTCATCCGTTTATGCAAATGATTTACCAAAAAAATATTTTGTCACAAACAGCAAACCGGGTTGTCTAATATATAAAAGGATAAAATCATGAAAAATAAGACACCATCAGAAGAAGTATTCCGTTTGGTTGACGATGCGGTGAAAGGAGACAAAACGGCGCTGGAATCCCTTTTAACGGATGTACAGGATATGGTTTTCAATCTGTCCCTGCGTATGCTGGGAACCATACACGATGCCGAGGACGCAACGCAGGAAATACTGGTCCGTGTTATGACGAATCTGGCTTCTTTCCGCAAAGAATGCGCCTTCTCAACCTGGGTTTTCAAAATTGCAGCGAATCATTTAAAAAACTATAAAAAATCCATGTTTGCAAACCTCCCTTTAAGTTTTGAATATTACAGCGAAGATATCTTAAACGGAAACACCGGCGATATTCCGGATATGACACAGGACATAGACAGCAATCTCCCCGCTGACGAACTGAAAATGTCCTGTACAAATGTAATGCTGCAATGCCTTGACCCTGCCAGCCGGTGCATTTTCATCCTGGGCACCATGTTTAAACTGGACAGCCGCATTGCAGGGGAAATCTTAAACCTCTCCCCCGATACATACCGCCAAAGGCTTTCCCGGACACGGAAAAAAATGGCCGGCTTCCTGAGCGAATACTGCGGGCTCGGAGGCGGCATATGCAACTGCAGGAAAAGAATCAACTATGCAATCTCCACACACCGTCTTCATCCGCAGAATCTGGAATACTCGTCTTTGGAATGCCGTGAAGACAGCGCTATTTTGGATTATACATGCGCCATGGAGCAGATTGACGACCTCGCAATGGTTTTTAACCATATGCCGCTTTACCGTTCGGCAACGGCAGCCCGGAACTTTATTTCCAATTTACTGAAAACCGATTTATTTGAAACAATCCAACAATAAGGAGAATTTACATGAACACAAAAATAATCTTGGATTTTTTAACGGACCTGAGCAAAAACAATGCAAAAGAATGGATGGATCAAAACAAAGCCGCTTATAAAGAAGCCTACAATGAATTTGCCGATTTGGTACAGGAATTCATCGTCCAGCTTTCCGAAGCCGACCCGTCCATACGGTATTTAAATTCCCGCGATTTAATTTTCCGGTTAAACCGTGATACGCGTTTCAGCCATGACAAATCCCCCTATAATCCTTCTTTCCGCGCCCACATATCTTCCGGCGGACGGGTTCCCGTCCCTGTGGGTTATTTCATCAATGTCACACCGGAAGACATCTTTTTGGGCGGCGGATTATTCGCTTCACAGTTTACCGACGCTACCGGCATGGTAAGAAACTATATTGTAAAGCACGGCAGCGAGTTGGAGCAAATACTGCAGGATGGTGATTTTTCCAAATATTACACCCTCATGGGCGAAAAGCTGAAAAATATCCCGCGGGGCTACGAAAGCGATGCGCCTTACGGAGAATTCCTGAAACATAAAAGCTGGTTCATCGAAAATCACATTTCCCCCGATGAATTCCTGGATACACAGCATTTTATCGCAATTGCAAAAGAACGTTTTCTTCTTATGAAACCTTTCAACGACTTCCTGAACCGCGCCTTAACCAATTTCAAAATGCCGGTCAGATAACCATAAACGCCAAAGGCGTCTGCTTTATCCGCTCCATCCGGTGTCCATGCTTTCCGGTCCGGAATGGAGCGTGTAATATTTTTCCCCGTTTTCCACCGATGCCTCGATATCCAGATAATCAAAATCGGAAAACAGCTTTTCACTCTCCCAATACCATTTCAGCGAAGTAATATAACTGTTATCATGGCAGAACCGGTCTGCCGTTTCCACTGCCTGGGCAAAGGAAACCTTACGGTCCGCGTTCCGCTTCATCATCTTTACATAGTCGAACACAAGCGGATACCGGTAACGGAATACCCCGAAATCATATTCCCCGGTCAAAAACTGGTGATATTTGGATGTTATAAGGGGTACCCCATACTTTCGGGAAAGTCCGTAACAATGCTTTGCAACTTCCATACATTCGTCTGCCGTTGTCATGAAGCGTCTTCATTGCCTGGAACCTTTCCCCGAAAGTGGATGCCCCGGGCTCCAGCTTCTGCCTGAGTTCCTCGTCCGTATAAGCAACCGAAAAGTCCACATGGACGAGCTTTTCCGCCGCCATCTTTTTCAATACTTCCAGCGACTCCTGTACATATGCCGATTTGGTCAGTATGGTCACGGGCTTCCTGTGTTCATACAACAGGTTCAGCACCTTGTCCGTCAGATGGTACTGCCTTTCCACCGGCTGGAAAGGGTCCTGGACCGTACCGAGATGGATGATGCCGTTATACGTCTGTTTCCATGTCTTTTTCTGCAGCTCTTTTTCCAGCACTTCCGCCGCATTTGCCTTAATGCAGATATTCCTTCCGAAATCGTCAGGCTCCCACCCGACATTTTTCATGGTATAGCGCGCATAGCAGTATTGGCAGTTGTGGGAGCATCCGATATAATAATTCAGCGTCGCCCTATGGGGGTAAAATTTGAACATGGGGCCCGACGGCCTGATCCGGTATAACAAACTGCTGCAATCTACTTTCCGCATAAAAACATAACCTGCCTTTCCTGTATGTTATATAGTATAGGGAAAATATGCCGTTCCGTCAACCGGTCCCTGCCCCCGCGGTATTTATTGCCCGCACAAATAAAAATCATGACGGATTTTATCGGTAAGGATTGTTTTGCTGCCGGCAGAAATCACCGTTTCCGCTATTCCCCCTACCATGCCTATCGCTTCTTCCCTGTACGCATCCGCCTTTTCCAACGCATATGCGATTCCACGGTTCCCGACAATCCACTCCGCGGCTTTCCTGATATCGCCGCCGGTTTCTTCCGTATATTCCTTCCAGGCATCCGCTGCCGTATCCCGTTTGGTATTCTTCAGTGCATAAAGAACGGGCAGCGTTTTTTTCTTTTGGCGAATGTCGCCGGAATCACGGCCCAGGAATGCTTCCAATATGTTTCCCACATCATTTTTTATCTGCAGGGACAGGCCAATCCGGTCCCCCAAACAGGCAAGTTTTTGGACCTCCGTAATATCCAGTCCCGCTAAAATTCCAATCGTCCTTAAGAGAAAGGCTATCGTTTCCGCGGACTTCATGCTTATCATCTCCATGCATTCCTCAATCTTCACATCGGCTCTTTCTTCAAAAAGGATATCCCAACATTCCCCTTCCATAATCGTCAGGATATATGCCCGCAGTTCCCGCTCCAGGATACAGCCCATAAAACAGTCCTGTCCCAATATTGTCAAAGCCAAAACCGCGTCTCCCGCAAGCATGGCCTGATTGGTCCCCCATTTCTTCCATACGGCTTCCTGCCCTCTCCTTATCCCATCCCTGTCAATGATATCATCATGAATCAGGATGAAATTATGGAACAGCTCAATCCACGCCACGGCCTGTGCCATCGCACCGGCATCCGTACCAAACGCATCACAGATATCGCCGGCTATCTTTACGATAAGCCGGCTTCCTCTTTTTTTCATATGGTAATCTGCCATGAAATACAGGTTGGGATATGCTTTGAGTAAATCCAATTTTTTGTCTATTTCTACATCAACCATTTTTACCATATCCATGTATCTTTTTCCTCCTAATATGCAATCTGCTGAAGCAGCCCGGAAACCTTCCGGTACAGATTTTCCATTTCCCGTTCCGCCCGTTCCAAAATGGCGCTTTCTTCCCTGCCTCCCATGACAGAATCAATCACCCCTTTCAGAATTTCCCTGCTCTTTTCATTTACCTCCTCCCTTGCCTGTTTGCGTATTTCTCCGTATTTTTCTTCCGTCCAATCCGATATCGCTATCCGCCACAAAGAGACATTCAGTTCACCCAGGGAATACAGGAACTCTATCGTTTCCTCAAGCTCCTCCACCGTAGTATCCGGGTCAAACGGAATCAGTCCTATGAAAACTTCCAAATCCAGTTCCCGGAGAATGGAGAGCGCCTCCCTGCACATACCGACGGTACAATTCCTGTTCATCCTGTCAAGGCCGCTCTGGGTACCGGATTCTATTCCGATGGATACGGCTGCAAGACCGGATTTCTTTAATGCCGAAAAGATTACCCTGTCCACTTCTTCCGGCTTGCACATAATCAGATAATGCAGCTTTAGCCCCCGTCTTATGATTTCCTCCGCAATATTGACCGCTCTTTCGCCTCCTGCCTTCAGGCTCCCTATGAATGAATCGTCTATCATGACCAGATTCCCCACTCCGTATTCCCTGTGCAGAAGTTCTATTTCATCCACCACATTCCTGCTGCTTCTGGGGCGCCAGTATTTTCCCCTATGGGCTTTGCCAAGGAAGTCCGCGGAGGAGCAGAACGTACATTTCCCGTAACAGCCGCGGCTTGTCAGAACGGAAGCAAATCCCCCCGTTTCGAGAACGGCGGGCAAAAGCTCCCTGGAGGGAAACGGAAGGGAATCCAAATCGTCGATCAGGCCGTCCCCCGGATTCCGCTTTACCATACCGTTTTCCTCATAAACAATTCCCGCCACATCTTCCAGTGACCCGCCGCCTGCCAGCGTTTCATACAGATTGACCATAATCCTTTCCCCCTCGGAAAGTATGAGTGCATCCGCCTTTGTGCTGCGTATGACCATTTCATGGCAAATGGTCGCATAATGCCCGCCTACCGCAATATAAATCTCTTTGTTTGCCTCCCTGATTTTTGCGGTAATAGCGGAAGCATTTTTTAACGCCATGATGGAAGGAATGGAAACCGCCAGCATTTTAGGATTCCGCAGGAGGATTTCCCCAACCACCTTGTCCACTTCCATTTCCATTAAGTATGCGTCAAAAATTTCCGCCGTGTATCCCCGCTCACGGATGGAAGATGCGATGTAACACAGACCGAGGTTTTCCCCGACATCGCTGAACGGTCCTTTTACCTTCGGGGAAGCAAGTTTTGCACTAATCGGCGGGTTTAATAATAAAATATCCATATATCGTCCTTTCTTTACACACCATGAAGAAGCAGACAGAGAAAAATAAACTCACAGCTTTATACGAAAGACTCTCCCATGATGATGATATGACAAATAGACGTAAAGCCAAGTGATTTTTTTCGGCATCC
>ERZ779637.1100-NODE-1100-length-12592-cov-3.833772_pt1 | contig 12592 bp, 10 predicted proteins | sample MGYA00514196_ERZ779637 | MGnify/ENA primary metagenome ERZ779637 (study PRJEB29562, sample SAMEA4376700) | mouse gut metagenome | isolation source: Cecum | study: EMG produced TPA metagenomics assembly of the A DSS colitis mouse model was used to assess the... | reverse complement strand
CATATTTCCGAAAAAACAACCATTATGCCATGACTTTTGCCATGACTTATAACCACAGCGAGAATTATATACTGCCGCTGTCCCACGATGAGGTAGTGCATCTGAAGTGTTCCATGGTCAATAAGATGCCCGGTTATCCGGTGGATAAATATGCGAACCTGCGGCTGGGATATACCTATATGTTCGGCCATTCCGGCAAGAAACTGCTGTTTATGGGGCAGGATTTCGGGCAGGAGCGGGAGTGGAGCGAGGCCAGGGAACTGGACTGGTATCTGCTGGGCGAAGAGCAGAATAAAGGTATGCATGAATATATGAAGGAATTGCTGAACCTGTACCGGAAATATCCGGCTCTCTATTCCATAGACAATGACTGGAGTGGATTTGAATGGCTTAACGCAGATGACAGTGACCGCAGTGTTTACAGCTTTTACAGAAAAGACGCTACAGGCAGGAATAATATCATGTTCGTGATCAACATGACACCTATGATGTGGGAAAACTATATGGTAGGCGTGCCTAAGAAAAAGAAGTATAAGCTGCTGCTTAACAGCGATGATAAGCGTTTTGGCGGTAACGGACATGAGATTCCGGCAGAGCTCAATGCGGTGAAGGGAACATGCAATTATAAAGACTATAATATTTCCTTCGATCTGCCGCCTTATACGGCCGCGGTGTTTATATTCTAAGGAAGCGCAGGTCAAATGGCCGCATCTTTGGAACTGAAAATAGAAAATATGAAATAGTGTGCGGAGAATACCTGAATATTAAGAAGGTATTCTCCGTATTGTTATGGTATAAGAAATTTCTCCGCTTATCCGAGCCCGCGAAGCGGATCTCGCAAAGTTATTTGCGAAGCAAATTTACTTTTGATATAGGAATGCGGTAATTATTTTTCTTTTTTATGTTGCCATTTATGGAATGTTTCGTGTATACTATAGGAAATATTTATAAAAATAGTAGATTTTAATCGGTGTTTTTGAAAATTTTATGAAACATGAATTGTGATTGTGAAAGAAAATAAGTAAAATGGCAGGAGGTAAACATGCTGTTTGTACAACATAATCTGCTTGCACAGAATGCGAATCGTCAATTGAATGTGAATACGAAGAAGAACACCAAGACTACGGAAAAGCTCTCGTCAGGTTATCGGATCAACAGGGCGGCGGACGATGCGGCCGGATTGTCTATTTCTGAGAAGATGCGAAGACAGATTCGGGGCCTCCACCAGACTGTGGACAACATTTCGGAAGGGGTGGGCTATGTCCAGACGGCAGAGGGTGCGTTGAACGAAGTGCAGGATATGCTGCAGCGCGTAAACGAGCTGGCAGTGAAGGCGGCCAACGGCACGAACACGAAAGAAGACAGAGCATATATTGATCGGGAAGTGCAGCAGCTGAAAGGTGAGATGGACCGCATCTTTCGGACGACAACTTTTAACGAGCGCAAGGTCTGGGAGCCGGGGGAGAGACGGTTGCTGGGATATGAGGAGGTACGGGCTGTAGATTATGTATCTACGACGCAGACCTACAAACCCACAGTAACAAATCAGAATTATGATGTTTTGCCGGGCGGGAACCATTCTGTTTCCGGATATTCCTGCACCTACTCCACAAGTCCGTATTCAATAAAGAGTGCCTCTTCCACGGGATATTTTACCGTATTGGCTAAAGATGAGAATGGACAGACGGCGACGGGTGTAAAAGTTAAATGGACCGGATATAACGGAACGGAATACGTGACGGATGAAATCAGCTGGGATCAGTTAGAGAAACAGAATTACCGGTTTGATATAAGTCAGTTGTTTAATCATCCTGATCTCTTTGAGGCTGATGGTGTCACACCTGTCTTTAAGCAGGAGCTTGCTTTTAGTCCGTCTGAGGCAGCAGAGGAAGACGATATTGCGAATAATATTCATGGTTGTACTGTATATGCCACAACAAGGGCGACGATGCAGTACTCTTTGGAAAATGTGACAGGCAGCAGTCCGGCAGTGGGACTCTCCGGGGTGATTCTGTCTTATCCCGCAGCATTTGCATCCATGCATAAAACGGAACCGGCTCAAACCGGGCATGATTTTGACGGGGCTGACTCTGACTTTATAAAACCTTCGGGCAACGGAGGCCCTAATTTGACCAAGTATCCGAATTACGCTAACAAAAACGATGCTGCCGGATGGGAATTTTCATTTGATATGGCGGGAATCGGCAATGTAAAAGCTACTTCTGACAGTGTATTATACTGGTCCAACGATACAGCCTCGACCAGTAAGGGATTGTGGTGGGAGTGGTGTATACATACAGACAGGTATGGCAATGAGACATACAGGCATGAGCAGCATACGGTAAGGCAGACTGACGGGACACTTGCGGGAGTTATGAGCGCCCTGACAGGAGACAGCAGTGATACAACACCGGGATTACTCAACACGAACGGCGGCGGATCTAATTGAAGTAACAGCAGTGGATTTATAGAAATTAATTTTAAAATGACAGCGGCACCGCCGGGATTTGACTATACGACCTCCAATGGAACTGCACAAAAATCTACTGATGTAGGACAATTTTGTATCAGAATTCCTGTTTCGGCAACCGATAGTGAGAATGATATTTTAAATAAGCTCAAAACGTTAAACGGGAATACTATTTTAGATTTTGCCACATCAGGGGCAGCAGCAGACAGCTTAGGCTTCGGATCAATCAGCCCCGGCACCGGAAAGGTCAATGCACCTATCTATGGAGGTATCTGCGGCTTCTATGTGCAGGGCGGCACCGAGGGCGGGCAGCACATTTCCATACAGTATGAGTCTCTCAGCACAATTGCTATGGGGATGGAACACACGAATGTACGGACAATCGAATCCGCCAGTCGGGCGATCGATGAGGTCAAGGGTGCCTTGCAGATGGTCAGCCAGCAGAGATCGGATTTTGGCGCCTTTCAGAATCGTCTGGAACATGCCGGGAATATTAATGCAAACGTGGAGGAGAATACGCAGGCGGCAGAGTCAGCGATTCGGGATGGAGATATTGCAGATCTTATGATGGAATATTCTGTCAACAATATTCTGCTGCAGGCAGGAACCAGTATGCTGACACAGGCAAATCAGAGCAGTCAGTCAATTTTGGAGCTTTTGCAGTAATCCATGCCTGCGGATGTACAAGATAAATGATGGTAAACGATAGAAAGTAAAGAGAGATCAATATGGGACAGATTATACTGTTATCATGTAAAAAATGTGGTTTTCAAAAGGAGCTTTCAACAGGTGCAGGACTTATGGGCAATGACCCGGAAGGGGTGGCTTCGGAGCTGGACATCGGAGAAGCGAAAGAATGGCGAAAACTGCACAGGGATAATAAGATCAGTTTTTTTGATGCCAGAAAGAAGGTATTTTATTGTGAAAACTGTAATGATATTGTGTCCCGGCTTGCCGTGACTGCCGCTCTTACGGACGGTAACGAAATTAATTTTGGCGGTAAATGCCAGATCTGCGGACATAAACTGGTGGAAATGGATATGGAAGCACACCGTATTTTCTGTCCGGTCTGCAAGGGTGGCGGCATGTGTGCGGAAGAAATCGGGTTATGGGATTAAAAGGAATGAAAATCTGTTTATGCATACCGGGCGTAACGGTACAGCGAAAGGCTGAACTGTTACGTTTTTCTTTCAGGTGTTAAGAAAATATCTCCCTATGCCGAAATAAAAAGCATACAGAACGTAACAGTCCGGCTTCCGGGAAAAAGGAAGACTGCACTGTCACAATAGAACCTACTACATGGAGAGGGTACATGAAAATTACATTTGATAATACCGGAACGAATCAAAATGTAGACAAGGCGGCCACAACTACATATCGGGATACCCGTTCAGAGAAGACGAATAAAACGGGTGCATTTGCATTAGACATTTCTGGCACAGTTATGGATAACACAGCTTACAAGGGTCAGGGAAAGACCACAGAAGACGTTATGCGGGATGCGGAGCAAGTTGATCTTGCTGCGCAGAGAGACTATATGACAGTTATGTCTAATACTATGTCTGCGGATGATTTTAACCAGATGATGGAAGATGGTTATCAGGTCGGAGACATGGATATAGAAGAGGTCGTTACCATTGTCGATAAAATCAAAGCAGAACTTATGAAAGGCGGCACCTATGTGGCCGGTTATACTGACCAGATCGATGCGGCCACTTTGAAGGAAATCACAGGCAGCGAGGTATTTGCAAGGGAATTGAGCAGGCAGTTTGCGGAGCATGATGTGCCTCTGACGGAAGAAAATGTCAGAGAGGCTGTGCAGGCATACGGCAAGGCCATGGAACTTCAGGAAATTACGGAAGGCGCCGCGAAATATATGATAGAAAATCATATGGAGCCTACGATCGACAACCTGTACCGGGCAGGCTACAGCGCCACGGGAGACGGAAGCAGACAGGGAAGAGGCTATTATTCTGACGGTGCCGGTTACTATGCCCGAAAGGCAGAGGAATATAACTGGGAAGCGCTTCGCCCTCAGATGGAGAAAGTTCTGCAGCAGGCAGGACTGGAAGTCAGTGAAGAGACGCTGGATGATGCCAGATGGCTGATTGAGAAAGGGATTCCGCTTACACCGGAAACAGTGGCGGATCTTTACAAGCTGGATCATCTGACGCTGCCTCAGGATGAAAAACAGGTTTTATCCGCTATTGCGGCAGCCATTGGGGACGGAAAACAGGCCGGGGAGGCGGATCTTGCAGACGGCAGGAGCAGCCTGGAAAAAGCGGCTGAATATGTGGATCGGTTTGCACAGATCACGGAAGAAGCGGTTGATAAGACTATTGCAGAGGGAAAAGACCTGACCCTGGCTAATCTGGAAGCGGCACAGGAAGCTGACAGTAAAAAGGGCGATGGTCAGGAAGATACCCATGGGAACCGGGGATCTGCACAGCACACGGGAAATACGGCTGGCGGGGCAGGAAACAACGGTGCCGCAGGCACGAACACATCGGCGCTCAGTCCGGCATCGGGATATCCGGATACAGGCCATACGTCTGTTACAGATATGCCGGAAAATATCACTGCCAGACGACAGCTGGAAGAGATCCGTCTGATGATGACGGTGGAAGTAAACCGTAAGTTGTTAGAGAGCGGCTATTCCATTGACACTACAGAATTAGAGAAGTTAGTGGATGCCCTGAGGCAGATAGAGTCCAGACAACAGCAGCTTTTGTTCGGGGAGACGGATGTCGATAAAGCGGCGGAGAAGGCGGCTCTTTATGAGCAGACTCGCACCAAGGCAGCCGAGATTCCTTATCTGCCTGTTGATATCGCCGGAAGATTTAAGGTGACGGACAAAGATTTCACCCTGGATCAGGTGCATATAAACGGCAGTGCCTTACGGAATCAGTACGAAGAGGCAAGAGAAAAGTACGAGACATGGATGACGGATATCAGAAAGGATCTGGGCGATTCTTTTGAGAAGGCATTCAGAAATGTAGACAGCATTCTGGAAAATCTGGGACTGGAAACGAGTGAAGAGAACCGCAGGGCGGTCAGAATCCTTGGATACAACAGCATGGAACCGTCCCGTGAGAATATAGAAGCGGTGCGGGCATCCGATTCGGAGCTGCATCAGGTGATTGATAAGATGACACCGGCGGCTGTTCTTCAGGCAATCCGCGACGGCAAGAATCCTTTAGAGATGACACTGCCGGAATTGAATGAATATCTGGATTCCATACAGCACAGCAAGGAACAGGAAACTGAGAAATTCAGCAAGTTTTTATATAAACTGGATAAAAACAAGGCCATTGACGAGGAGGAGCGGACAGCCTACATTGGTATTTACCGTATGCTCAGGCAGTTTGAAAAAACAGATGATGCCGCAGTCGGTGCGCTGGTCAATATGGGCGCGGAGGTATCTTTTAAAAATATGCTGAGCGCGGTACGCAGCCAGAAAAGATCCGGTATGGATTTCATGATAGACGACGCTTTTGCCGGTGTGGAGGCCATTGAAAAGGGTATGTCCATTACGGGGCAGATTTCAGCCGGATTCCGCAAATATTATCAGGATATTGTGGGTGACATCGCAGACCGGATGGCGAAGCAGGATGCGTCCACCCGGAAAGAGTATCAGGAAGAGCAGATACAGGACTGCAGGCAGGCCTGCGAAGTGGAAGACAGCGTAGTCGAGGAACTGCTGCATAATAAGCAGCCGGTGACCATGAACAATCTGGCGGCGGCAAATATGCTGATGAACAGCAGAGGACTTCTTTTTAAGGAACTGAAGGAATATACCACACCGGATCGTAAGGACCAGGTGAAGGGCGCCGTTTCCAGACTGCAGGAGGCCTTGACGGATAAAGACAGTGCACAGGCGGCATACGAAGAAATGCGTCAGGTCTTTGAAGAGGTTCTGGAAGATGCACAGGACAATGAAAGCATCAGCTACATTGACTTGAAGGCGATCCAGAGCTGCCGTAAACAGCTTACACTGGCCGGCGGCCTTGCCAGAGAGGAGAATTACCAGATTCCCGTGGAAATCAACGGGGAGACAACGGCTATTCATCTGCGGGTGCTGCACGGTGGAGAAACGGGCGGGAAAGTAAAAATTACTTTCGAAACGAAGGGTTACGGACAGGTCGCAGCAGAGTTTGGAATCCGCAATAAAAAGGTATCCGGATATGCCGCCTGTGGCGATGCACAGGGCGTGGAAGCAATCAGAAGCCGGATTGGCCGTCTGGAACAGGGACTTAAGGAGACGGTGGGAGCCTTGAACCGTAAGGAAATGGAGCTTGGCGATATCGGCGTGGTGCACAGCGAAAGCCTTGATCTGAATGCTTTTGAAGCAAAGGATGCACGGGATGCATCGGCGGCACAGAATGCAGATCTGTATCAGATCGCAAAGGTGTTTATTTCCGTGATCACTGAATAGGAAAGACAGGTATAAATCGTGTATATACAGAACCAAAGGAGGATTTTATTATGAAGATCAGTTATAACTCAGCGGCGATGCATGCGAACAATTCGCTGAACGCTTCCGATAAGAGGCTGCAGGAGTCACTCAAGAGACTGTCATCCGGTCTTAAGGTCACATCGGCAAAGGATAACCCGTCAGGTTATGCCATTGGGCGAAGAATGAATGCGCAGATCCAGGGTGTGTCGATTGCAACACAGAACTCTAACAGAGGTATCTCTATTATCGAGACAGCAGACGGAGCCTTGACGGAAGTCCATGACATGCTGCAGAGAATGAATGAACTTGCAGTTAAGGGTGCGACGGGCACGCTTACTTCGATTGACCGGGAGACATTGAATCAGGAGTTGAAGCAGCTGAAAGAGGAAGTAACCAGAATTTCCACTGATACGGAGTTTAACGGCCAGCCGCTGTTAGACGGCAGTTTTGATCTGAGAGGCTATACTAACAGCCAGATTGCTACAGTAGATTATTACAGCGCTGAGGTGTTGTCCAAAGAATATACCATTGATGGATTGACGGTATTTTATAATGATGACGGAACCATTGACCTGGATCAGACGAAAGCCAGTTTTGTTCCCGGACCGGAATTTCCGGATGGTGTGGAGATTAGTTCTGTAGGGCAGGATAAGGTGACCATTACAGGTAACCAGGAATTTAAGATGACAATTGCTGTTAAGCCGGATCCTGTCTATGACGGCAATGGTAATATTACAGGATATCAGCCGGTTGACTGTGCGACGGCGGCAGCTCCGCTTGAGGTTAATATTGCGGGTATCGGTTCCATGGATATGCAGGTTGGCGCAAATGAAGGACAGCAGCTTGCCATTCGAATCCCCACCATTTCCCTGAACAGGCTTGGTATTGAGAAGACCGAGGTGACGACGGAGGAAAGCAGCTCCAAGGCAATCGACGAGATCAGGGAGGCCATCCTCTATGTGTCGGATGCGCGAAGCAATCTGGGTGCGTACCAGAACCGTCTGGAACATACCGTGGGCAGTCTTGATATTACAAATGAAAATATGACAGCCTCCTATTCCCGTATTATGGATGTGGATATGGCGGAGGAGATGACTACGTACACGACGGAGCAGGTAATTTCCCAGGCGGCGGTTTCCATGCTGGCACAGGCCAATGAGAGACCTTCGCAGGTACTGCAGCTGCTCCAATAATAAGACATGAAGTAGTTCTAAGGCTGTAAAGGACACAGCCTAAGAACTGCTATGTCATGTCTGGAAGAATCGCTTTTAGCGATTCTTCGCGTGGATAGTGGGAAGTTTTGTTTCGTTTATACGGATGAGTTTTTATAAGGTGAGAGAGACTGGAAAGCGTGTTGTGTAGGAAGGTCTTTGGTTTATGCGGATGAGCTTTTTAAGGCGTGAGAAGCCTGAAAACGTGACGTGTGGGAAGGTCTTAGTTTTATGTAGTTAAGTTTTATAAAGATGAGAGAGACCAAAAAGTACGGCATGTTAGGAAGAGTTGTGGAAAGAAAGTTATAAGAGAATTGATTCTGTATGTTGAGACGAGGTATGGTATGACGAAGGAATTGAAGCAGGAGTATACATTGCGGATTTCTCAGGCGAATAAGACGCAGTTGATTACGATTTTGTATGAGATGACGCTTCTTTATATTGATGAGGCGGAGGAGGCCCTTGCGGGGGAGGACAGGACGGAGTTTAAGAATGCTGTCCGTAAGATTCGGGGTTGTATGAATGAGTTGACAGCTTCCCTGAACTTTGAGTATGAGCTGGCGGGGAATCTTTTACAGCTTTATCTCTATGTGAACAGGGAGCTTGTGAAAGCATCGTCACATTATGACCGGGAAAGTATGGAGCATGTCCGCATGGTTATCAGCCAGCTGCACAAGGCTTATGCGCAGATTGAGAAGCAGGATCAGTCCGGACCGGTGATGGGCAATACCCAGACAGTCTATGCGGGGCTTACATATGGCAGGAATACGCTGACGGAGAACATTGCGGATTCTGTCTCCAACAGGGGGTTCTGCGTATAGCGCCGCCATGGGGGATATGCGTCTCATGGTACGGCAGGGTATCAATGGACATGCAGTCCGTTATCCCGGCAGTGTGTTATATGGTGATAATTTTTTATGAAAATAAAGTCAGGGCGCGGTAAGCCTCTGTATGTGTATCCTCAGGCAGCAGATTCATTTCTGCTGCCTGTTCTAATAAGTACTTGTAACGTTTCATGACAGCATTCACTTCATAGATGTAGCAGTCGATCAGATCCGGGTCGGTCACATTGTCAAAATTGGAATAAGCAATTTCCAGGGCATATCTTGTCTGTGCCAGTTCTTCGCGTATCGTCATTTTCCGGCAGTCAACGATGATTTCTGTATCCTGCATACCGTTTGAACTTTGATGAAAAAACATTTTCATATAGACGCCTCACCTTTCCAGGAAATATTTTCCTTTAATAAAGTATAGGTAAAATCTGGATAAATATTCATGTAATATTTGTGTAGAGGAGGACATATTTATGGTATAGAATCAGGATGCCATAGAGCGGGAGGGAGATATGAATCAAATGAACGGGATGCTGGCAATTTTAGGGGTATGTCTGGTGGTGCTTCTGATCGGTGCACTGGGCAGAAAGGTGGAGTGGCTGGTGAACTTTATCCTGCGGGCAGTGATGGGAACGGTGGGGATTTATTTCCTGAATTATATTCTGGCATCACAGAATGTTTCTGTCGCGGTAGGCATCAATCCATTAACAATTTTGACATCCGGATTCCTTGGTTTTCCGGGGATTGCCGTACTTTATGGCATTCATTTCTTTAAAGTGTTGTAGGTTTTTCACAAAATTCTTTTTTCTGTCAAATAAGTCTGGACAAGTGTGAAGGATGTGTTTATAATCCAACTTACGGTATAGGAAGTTCCACCATCCAACCGGGTCCGGAAAGCGAATCTCGTAAATGAGTTTTGCGCGGATTATGCGGTACAGGGAACATCATAACCTAAACGAGCTTTGCCCGTTTTTTGAAAACTCAAGAAATTCTACGCAAAGTTACCTGCAAAGCTGATTTTTGCAGAATCAATTACTTTTGCTCTATGGCCGTCACGGCATCGGGAGTTTCATCCCATTGTATTTCATTGAGTCATGTATATTTATGATATGGAGGTGATTTATTGGACTGAGTTATTATCAATCTCTGTTGCTTCTTTTGCTGTTTCTGGCAGCAGTGGCAGATCTAAAGACAGATCGTATTCCCAACGGATTTATCGTGCTCGGTATCGCGGTCGGCGGTGCAGGCGGTCTATGGTATCATTCAGATCTATGGCAGTCTGTCTTATCTATGTTTCTTGCGTTTCTGCTCATGTATCCCCTGTTCAAGATCGGCGTGCTCGGCGCAGGTGATGTAAAGGTGTTAATGATGACCGGAAGTTTTATGACGATCAATGAGTTTCTTATCGTTCTGGCGGCATCTTTTGTGATCGGTGCAGTGTTTTCCCTGATAAAAATATTGGCGGAGCACAATGGAAGAGAACGGATCTGCTATTTTCTGTCATATCTGGCAGAGGTCATGCGGACGCGGCAGTGGAGGCTGTACGGAGAGAATACGGTACAGGATTATCAACGGTACTGCAGGAACAAGATACATTTTACGATCCCTGTTTTGTTTGGTGTGGTGCTGAGAATAGGAGGTGTAATTTAAAGATGAAAAATAATAAAATTTTTGCGGTCTGTGATACGGAAGAGGCTTATGCACACAGATTGACAGAATACCTGCTGGAAAAAGCCAGACTGCCCTATGCGGTACATTTGTTTACGGAGGTGGAGGAACTGAGAAAATTTGCCGGGCAGCAGGCGATAGAGATTCTGCTGATCGCGGAAAGCGCATTGAAACTGTTGAAGGAGGAGTATATCAGACAGCAGGTAACGCAGATGTTTGTGCTTCAGGAAGAAGAGGAGAAGGAGCGGGAGGATCTGTGCTATATCAGTAAATTCCAGAGTCCTGAAAGGATTTTGGAGCAGATGGCCGAATCGGCGGCCGGGCTTTTGACATGGAGTGAAACAATTACGATTGAGAATACGGCGGTAAAACTGATCGGAGTCTATTCTCCTGTCAAGCGGTGTCTGCAGACTTCATTTGCACTGACCCTGGGGCAGATTCTGGCGAAGGAACATCGCACATTGTATTTTAACTTCGAGTGCTATTCGGGTTTTGGACAAATGCTTAACCGGGAATTTCCGGCAGACATGATGGATCTGATGTACTATTACCGGTGTGCCAGGGATCAGCTGTCCATGCGGCTTTCCGCTTCTGTCCAGCATATCGGCGGACTGGATTATATACCGCCCATGCAGTCCTACACCGGCGTGCGGGAGGTGACCGGGCCTCAGTGGCTGGAATTTTGCAAGTGCATTGCCGGTATCGGAGAATATGAATATATCATTCTGGACCTGGATGACAATATGGACGGGCTTTTTGATCTGCTCAGAAAGTGCCATAAGATCTATACGATCACAAAGGAAGATCATTTTGCGGCGGCAAAGATCAGCCAGTATGAGCAGATTTTGAAGTTTAACGAACTTGAGGAAATTGCGGATAAAACCGTGAAATGCCGTTTTCCCGTATTCAAACAGCTTCCGGATAACATGGAGTTGATGACTCACGGTGAACTGGCGGGGTATGTCAGAGCCATTGTGCGAGAGGATCTGTATGGAGAGTAGGGAAGAGAGAAAAAAGAGACTGCGGGACATACTGGCGGATCATATTGATTATTCCATGGAAAGTTCGGATGAAGAGATCCTGGAAATGATTGATGAGATGCTGATCCGTGAGAGTAAGGAAATGCCGCTCGCATTAAAGGAGCGGGAGCAGATGCGGAGGGAACTTTTCCATGCGATCCGAAAGCTGGACGTGTTGCAGGAATTGATAGACGATCCCGAAATCACGGAAATTATGATCAACGGGCCGGATCATATTTTTATTGAACAGGCGGGGCGGCTGCATCGGAGCAGTCTGCGGTTTGAGAGCCGGGAAAAGCTGCAGAACGTAATCCAGCAGATTGTTGCGGAGTGAAACAGGGTGGTAAATGAGGCTTCGCCCATTGTGGATGCAAGGCTGAAAAACGGCGCCCGGGTCAATGTGGTATTAAACCCGGTGGCATTGAACGGACCCATCGTAACCATCAGGCGGTTTCCGGAGTATCCAATTACCATGGAGGATCTGGTTTCCTTCGGATCTGTGAGTGAAGAGGTATGCGGATGGCTGGAGAAGCTGGTGAAGGCAAAATATAACATTTTTATCAGCGGAGGCACCGGTTCGGGCAAGACTACTTTTTTGAATGCACTGTCCGCTTACATACCGGAGGAAGAGAGGATCATCACCATTGAGGACAATGCGGAACTGCAGATCAAAAGTATATCAAACCTGGTGAGTATGGAAACCCGAAATGCCAATGTGGAAGGGTGCAGGGAAATCACCATACGGGATCTGATCAGAACTTCACTTCGTATGCGGCCTGACAGGATCATCGTAGGCGAGGTCAGAGGCGGAGAAGCTTTTGATATGATGCAGTGCCTGAATACGGGACATGACGGTTCCATGTCTACAGGACATGCCAACAGTTCAGAGGATATGCTGAGCCGTCTGGAAAATATGATTCTGATGGGAATGGAGA
>ERZ779637.1099-NODE-1099-length-12592-cov-6.437505_pt1 | contig 12592 bp, 9 predicted proteins | sample MGYA00514196_ERZ779637 | MGnify/ENA primary metagenome ERZ779637 (study PRJEB29562, sample SAMEA4376700) | mouse gut metagenome | isolation source: Cecum | study: EMG produced TPA metagenomics assembly of the A DSS colitis mouse model was used to assess the... | reverse complement strand
GGGGGTCCCTGCCGGTAGCTGTTCAAAACCTGTTTCAAAAAATGGCGGTATTTCTAATTGTTCCCGAAGGGTGGTTTATGACTAAGGCGGCGTTGTCTGACAAACAAAGTGAGGAGTTTCGCCGCCTTAGTCATAAACCACCCTTCGGGAACAATTAGAAAGCCCCACCTGCGAACATAACATTTTAGGCTGAACGGTTACTGATTTCCCCTGGCAAGGGAGAATGATGTTGTATAACTTGTTTTGGAATGTTATAATGAAGCCATGGAGCGTGCCGGTTCCGTGAGACGTGTTTTAGCAGCGGGATGGGATTTTCAGGCACGCGGAATAGGCGGAAAATATTTTGTGCGGCAGGACAGGCGCGGAAAGAGGAGAAGGATGAGTGAAGTAAAACAGGGATTTGGGAGTACGGCGGAATATGTGGCTTCGGAGGAGCTGATGGCGAGTGTGAATGTGGCGATTGCCCTGCAGAAGCCCCTTTTGATTAAAGGGGAACCGGGAACGGGGAAGACGATGCTGGCGGAGGCGGTGGCAAAATCGCTGGGGAAGAAGCTGATAATCTGGAATATTAAGTCTACGACGAAAGCGCAGGAAGGGCTGTATGTTTATGATACAATCCAAAGACTTTATGACGGACAGTTCGGCGAGGAAGGCGTGGACGACATCGCCCGCTACATTAAGCTGGGCAAGCTGGGGGAAGCCTTTGACGATGAGGAACAGGTGGTGCTTTTGATTGACGAAATCGATAAGGCGGATTTGGAATTTCCCAATGACCTGTTGTGGGAGCTGGACCAGATGGAGTTTTACATTCATGAGACGAAGCGGACGGTGAAGGCGAAGCACAGACCCATTGTTATTATAACATCCAATGCGGAGAAGGAACTGCCGGATGCATTTTTGCGCCGGTGCATTTTCCATTATATTGATTTCCCTAATGAGGAACTGATGGAGGAAATCGTGAAGACCCATTTCCCGCGGATTGAAGAAAACCTGTTAAAGAATGCGATGGATGTCTTTTATTGGATTCGTTCCCTGAAAGACGTGCGTAAGAAACCGAGCACTTCGGAATTGATTGACTGGGTCAATGCACTCCAAATCGGCGGGATTCCGTTGGAAAAAATTAAAAAGGAGCTGCCTTTTGTGGGTGTTATCGTGAAGAAGGACGAGGATTTGGAGACCGTCAGGGGAAGTGTCAGGTAGGAAGGGAATGAATGGGGCAGGTAATGGAAACGCCTGCGGGACAGAATTGGGCAATAGGGCAGAGGAACGGCAGTCTGCGGAAAGGCAGGAAGAATGTTTGTCAAGTTCTTTGATACGTTAAAGGCAAAGGGGCTGAATGTGACGTTAAGCGAATGGCTGACGCTGCAGGAGGCTTTGGATAAGGGGCTTTGCGGAAGCAGCCTGACGGAATTTTATTATGTGGCGAGGATGATTCTCGTAAAAAGCGAGACGGAGTATGATAAATTTGACCTTGCCTTTGAACAGCAGTTTAAAGGTATCCAGTCGGATGACGAAATCACGTCCCAAATGCTGCGCTGGCTGGACAAATCCGACATGATGGAACTCGCCCATGAGGAGGCGAGGGACCACTTAAACCGGATGGAAGAAGTCCAGATTGATAAGGAAGATGTGGAGGAGAAGTTCCGGCAGCGGTTAAAGGACCAGGACAGCGAGCATAACGGCGGAAGCTACTGGATCGGTACCATGGGGAAGACTTCGTTCGGAAATACGGGCGGAAACGTGGGCGGCGTGCGCGTGGGCGGCACAACCGGTTACCAGTCTGCTTTTTCCGTGGTGGGCGCCAGGAAATACAGGGATTTCAGGGACGACAAGATTATTGACAACCGCCAGTTTATGCAGGCACTGCGCCGCCTGCGCCAGTTTTCCACCAAACTGGATATCCCGAAGACGGAGCTTGATATTGACGGCACCATCGATAAGACATGCAACAACGGCGGATGCCTGCAGATTGTGATGGAAAAGCCGCGGAAAAATTCGGTGAAACTGCTGCTTCTCATGGATTCCGGCGGTACGATGATTCCGTATACCACGCTGTTAAACGAATTGTTCCAGTCCGTGCATAAGTCCAACCATTATAAGGACGTAAAGACTTACTATTTCCATAACTGCATTTACAGTAAATTATATAAAACGCCGGAGTGTGAAAACGGCGACTGGATTGACACGGAATGGATGTTCCGCAATTTGGACAGCGATTATAAAGTGATAATCGTTGGGGATGCGGCGATGGCGCCGGAGGAACTGTATTCCACTACGGGAAATTACAGGGGACCAAACGGCGGGCTGTCCGGTATGGACTGGCTGCTTTTGATGAAGAAACATTATAAGAAAATTGTCTGGATGAATCCGAAGATGGCGCCGGGCAATGCCCCGTGGAGGGAAGCGGAAACCGCCATAAAAAATATCTTTCCCATGTATAAGCTGACGGTGGATGGGTTGAACCAGGCGATGGTGAAGCTGATGGTGAATAAATGAGGGATGTAAAAATAACCGTTTAACCCGAACTGTTACTATATGTAAACTTGGGAAATTATCCGTTGACAAATTTCCAACAATAAGTTAAAATGCTGTTAATTCAAAAAATAAAAGGCTTGGAACGGAACTAGTAGTAAGCAGGGAAACCTACAGAAAGTAACCGGCAGATGAGAGGGGCAGGGGAAGCTGTTTATGAATACATCCGGGAGCTGCATGGCAGAATGGGACCGTACACCGGCATATTCCATATATGGTGTATCCCTAGTAGGCTGTGACGTATTTCCCCGCGTTATGGTGGAGGAGTATCGTTGTCCGTGGAAGTGTTCTGTCGTATTGGCGGAAGGAAGCGGAGGACCGTACTTGCTGAGGCAGGCGGCGTGAGCCGTTTGTGAATATAGGTGGTACCGCGGTTTATCCCGCCCTATTTGGTTAGGGCGTTTTTTTTATGCACAGCCCCATGCAGAGGAAATGTGCCGCAAAGGCGGCGCATGGGTGGAGGACGCCCATAAAAGGAAATGGTAAAGTGCAGGAAGATGGCATGAAACGGAAAGGAGAGAAAAATGGAAGTATTTGAAGAACTGAAAGCGAGGGGGCTGCTTGCGCAGCTCACGGATGAGGAGGAAATCAGGGAACTGGTGAACAACGGTAAGGCTACGTTTTACATCGGCTTTGACCCGACGGCAGATAGTCTCCATGTGGGGCATTTTATGGCACTTTGTCTGATGAAAAGGCTTCAGATGGCGGGAAACAAGCCGATTGCGCTGATTGGTGGAGGAACGGCGATGGTGGGCGATCCTTCCGGAAGGAGCGACATGCGCGGCATGATGACGCCGGAGACCATCCGGCATAACTGTGACTGCTTTAAGAAACAGATGAGTAAATTCATCGATTTTTCGGAAGACAAGGCGCTTATGGTAAACAATGCGGACTGGCTGATGGACTTAAATTATATTGAAGTGCTCCGGGAAGTGGGGGCACATTTCAGCGTGAACCGTATGTTGACGGCGGAATGCTATAAACAGCGGATGGAAAAAGGGCTGAGTTTTTTGGAATTTAACTACATGATTATGCAGAGCTATGACTTTTATGTATTATACCAGAAATACGGCTGCAACATGCAGTTTGGCGGTGACGACCAGTGGAGCAATATGCTGGGCGGTACGGAATTAATCCGCCGTAAACTGGGTAAGGATGCTTATGCCATGACCATTACGCTTTTGCTGAATTCCGAAGGGAATAAGATGGGAAAGACACAAAAAGGGGCAGTGTGGCTTGACCCGGATAAGACGTCTCCTTTTGAATTTTTCCAGTATTGGAGGAATTTGCCTGACGCAGACGTCATGAACTGCATCCGTATGCTGACCTTCCTGCCTTTGGAGCAGATTGACGAAATGGATAAATGGCAGGGAAGCGAACTGAATAAAGCGAAGGAAATCCTTGCTTTTGAATTAACCAAGCTGGTACACGGGGAAGAAGAAGCGTCCAGGGCGCTTGAAAGCGCAAAGGCGCTGTTTACCGGTGGAAATGCGGCTGACATGCCGACCGCCGAGATGAAGGATGAGAATTTTACGGAAGAAAGCATCGACATCCTGACCATGCTGGTGGCTTCCGGTCTCGTAACGTCCCGCTCCGAAGCGCGCCGTGCGGTGGAGCAGGGAGGCGTTACCGTGGATGGGGAGAAAATTACGGATATTAAGGCTTCTTTTGAAAAAGGGCAGCTTACGGGTGACGGTATCGTATTAAAGAGGGGAAAGAAGAATTTTAAGAGGGTTCTTTACAAAGCGTAGCCGTTTACCGGCAGGAAAAAGTGTGGCAGGAAAAAACCGTTTCCATCATTCCAAAGGTCGTGAAACCTTGGATAAGAATGGAAACGGTTTTTTTGATAGGTTATGCCTTTATGGATTCCGGTAACATATGCTGCCGGAATTATTTTTTTTCATTGAGGACTTTTTCAATGTACCGGAAGCCTACAAATCCGTTTTCATCCACAAGCTGGGTTAAATCCGTGCCTGCGGGAATCGTCAGTACATAAGGTTTGCCCTGGTAAACATAATTTACGATTACCGTTACGTCCGACCTGTTTTTGATGGCGTCCACCATGGTACGGTTAAAGCATGTCCATGTTTTGGTGTTAATCACAATTTCTTTTTCTTTTGTGTTTAAGAGGGTCTGTGCCGTAGTTGTCAGGTATTCCGCATATTCCATACCGGGGGTTTTGCGTACCGCAGGTTCATTGGATGCGGGTGCATTGTCGGAATCATCGGAATCATCATCCCTGGAGTCATTGGAATCCTGGGAGTCGTCCGGGCGGTCCGTATCGCCGGGATTTTGGGAATCATCCGGGTTTTCGGAATGGTCCGTGTATTCGGATTCGGCGGGCTTCTGGGATTCGTCCGGGTTTTCGGAATCATCGGGGTTCTGGGAATCGTCCGGGTTTTCGGAATCGCCGGGATTCTGGGAATCATCCGGGTTTTCCGGTGTGGAATTTATAAGGGGCAGATAGTTGCTTTCCAAATCGGAAGCGGATATATAACCGCTGGATACACCACGCACTTCATTGTCCGCGTTTACAACGAAAATCAGAGGAAACTGTACGGTGTTCCCTACGCCCAAATGCTCTGCGTAATCCCACAGGGCAGACCATGCATTCCCGGCAGAATCGGCTGCAAACTGTATGTATCCGTCTGCTGCTGCGCAATTTGCTTCCCGGTAGTCTTTCACTTGTTCCACCGAAGCACCGTTAAACTCTATGGCACATATGTCCATGTCATCATTTTTCACCCAATTGCTGGATGCGATGCCGCTTAATGTCGCTCTGCAGTTTCCGCAAGTATGGCTAAAAAGAATTACCATCTTGGGTTTTCCGCTGCTTGTCGTGGTTATTTCCCCGCCATCGACGTTTTCAAAGGTATAACTTAAATTTGACGTTCCTGCCGGCAGTTCGCCTGCGGATACCTGTAAGGCCGGCACAACCAGCATGAGTGCTGCCAGTAGGCCAAAGATTTTTTTCTTCATATAGCTGTTTAACCTCCATAATATATTATAGTGAAAAAATTATAATATACAAACCCTGTAATGTAAAGAATTTTTTGACACATTGTAAATAAATGGATAACAGTTCAGCCTGAAATGTTATGTTCGGGGGTGAGTGCGGACGCAAAAGCCGGGAGCGGGGCCCCCTGCCCGGCTTTTGCTGGATATCAAAAAATGTCGCATTACACCGTTTTTTACCCGGCACGGGAGGGAGTGTTTTGCGGGGTGGCGGCAGCGGGATTGCCTGTCCCGGGATTTTCCGTGCTTCGTTTTCGGCGGGAGTTTCTTAGCAGAATACGGAAATCTAAGGGAAAACGGACAGGGAGGTCCGGTTTAGCCCGATTCGGCATGGATGCCGATAGAGGGCGTCCCGCAAAGTGATTTCTTAACGGTCCCTGGGAATAAAACCCCCTGCCAAGGCATATTATTGTAACAGCAAATATGGAAGGGGACTTCGTATGGATGCAGTACATACACATAACCTATACAAAGATATACAATTCCGCACAGGAGGCGAAATCTACATGGGTGTGGTGGGACCCGTCAGGACGGGGAAATCCACTTTTATCAAACGTTTCATGGATATCATGGTTCTGCCTTACATGACGCAGGAACATGAAAAAGTACGTGCACAGGATGAACTTCCGCAGAGTTCCGGCGGAAAGACGATTACCACCACGGAGCCGAAATTCATCCCGAAGGAAGCGGCGAAAATCACACTGGGGGAGGATATTGACGTAAATGTCCGGCTGATTGACTGCGTGGGTTATATGGTGGAAGGGGCCACCGGGCACATTGAGGACGATGCGGAGCGGATGGTTAAGACACCCTGGTCGGCGGAGGAAATTCCCTTTACCCAGGCGGCGGAAACCGGAACGCGTAAGGTGATCAACGACCATTCCACCATCGGGATCGTCGTGACCTGCGATGGCAGTTTCGGTGAGATACCGAGGGAAAATTATGTGCCTGCGGAGGAACGCACGATTCAGGAACTGAAAAAGATACATAAACCGTTTATCGTTTTAGTGAATACGGAAAAGCCTTATTCGGAAGAAGCCGTGAAATTAGCGGAAGGAATCAGCCGGAAATATCAGGTCAGCGCCATGCCGGTAAATTGTGAACAATTGAAAAAAGAGGATATTCATGACATTATGGAAAAAATCCTTTATGAATTTCCGCTGACCATGATAGAATTTTATATGCCAAAATGGGTAGAGATGCTTCCGAATACCCATAGGATGAAAGCAGACATCATCCAGCAGATCAAGGCGCTGATGGGTGGACTGGGATGCGTGAAAGATGTGGCGGACGGCGGTATCGGGCTGGAAAGCGAATACATAAGGAAATGCAAGGTGGACGGCGTGGATATGGCGACCGGCTGCGTGGCGGTTTCCCTGGATGTGGATGATTCTTATTATTATGAAATGTTAAGCGACCTGGTGGGAGAGAGCATCACCAGTGAATACCAGCTTTTGAATGTGCTGCGGGATATGGCAAAGATGAAACGGGAATACGTAAAGGTGCTCCATGCCGTGGAAGCGGTACGTTGCAAAGGATACGGCGTGGTGACGCCGGACAGGGATGAAATCACGCTGGATAAACCGGAAGTAATACGGCATGGCAACAAATTCGGCGTGAAAATCAAGGCGGAAAGCCCCAGTATCCATATGATCCGGGCAAATATCGAAACCGAGATTTCGCCCATTGTCGGTACGGAGAAACAGGCGGAAGACCTGATACGCTATATTTCCGATGCCGGAACGAGTGAGGAAGGGATTTGGGAGACGAACATTTTTGGCAAGACGGTGGAACAGCTGGTAAACGACGGTATTTCCGGTAAGATTGCCATGATTGGGGAAGAAAGCCAGATGAAGCTGCAGGAGACGATGCAGAAAATCGTGAACGACAGCAATGGCGGAATGGTCTGCATTATTATTTAACTGCCGGAAAAGGACATGGGCGCTTCCGTAAGGGCGCCCTTGACTTTAAATGTAAAAATACATATAATTATATTTTATAATGGGGAAAAACGGCCGGGGAATCCGTTTTTGGTGAAAAAAATATTAGCAGCAGCGTGTTTGGAAACAAGCTGCTGGGAAACGGTGGGATAAAGATGTGTCTGATAGCGCTCTGCGATGATGAGACAGGAGAGTTGGACAAAACGGAAGCAATGCTGAATGTTTATCGGAACAGGAATCCAAAATACGAATTGGTAATCGAACGGTTTCAAAATGCGGAAGAACTGCTTTTTGCCGTCAGGGAGAAGAATTTCCTGCCAGATTTGCTGCTTTTGGACATTTATATGCCAAAAAAGCTGGGAACCGAGGTGGCAAAGGAGTTCCGGGAGCTTGGAAACGACGGGAGAATCCTGTTCCTGACCACTTCCACGGCACATGCGCTGGAGGCTTTCCGCGTGGATGCCGTGCAGTATCTTGTGAAGCCCGTTTCGGAGAAGGAACTGTTTCCCGTGTTGGATAAGATATTCCTGCACATGGAGGAGGAAAAGAAAAAATTCCTGCTTTTGCGGATAGACGGGAAAATAAGCAGGGTGGCATTAAATGACATTGTATACTGCGAGGCACAGGGGCGGTACCAGTGCATGAATTTGGCGGACGGAAGGCAGGCGGTGCTGCGCATGACCATGACGGAGATTTACGGGATGCTTTCTGCCCATCCTGAATTTGTGAAAGTGGGGATTTCCTATATTGTTAACCTGGAGCATATTGACAGCCTGAATGCGCAGGACATGTGTCTCGACAACGGAAAAAACATTCATCTGCCCAGAGGGGCTTACCAGCCTTTGCGGGAAATGTACTTTAAATTTTATTGCGAGGAAATGTAGAAAAACAGGCGGACAGGAAAAGCGGGAAACGCAAAAAGCAGAAACAGGAAAGGGTTTCGGCACAGGGGAAGTGCCGTGCCTTTTTTTTATGCACAGCCCCATGCAGCAGAAGAATGCCGCCAAAGCGGCGCATGGGGCGCGCGAGCAGGGAAGATGACTTCCCTGCTTGATTGCACAACCCCATGCAGCAGAAGTATATCGGCGAATTATACCGAAAAAGCTGCAAACCATGACATACCGTGCCGGAAAAGGAGGGATTTTGTTATACTATATAAAAGGAAAGGAGGAAAGGAGAATAATATATTTCAAAGAGAGGCGGATGATACAAGTGGGAAAAACAATTAAAGGAAGGCTGACCATCAGCGTAATTGGAATTGTCATGGCGGGAATTCTGCTGACGACCGCAGGAATCGTAACGCTTGCAGGAACACGCATGGTGGAAAACCGGACGGAGGCACTGCAGTTGTATGCGGGTAAATATGCGGAGGAAATCAATACATGGATTGAAAGGGAAAAGATGTTGGCACAAGGGACGGCAGACGGCATTGCCGCCGTGGGGAGTACGGAAGATGCGTTTCTCCAGTCTTTGGTGGAAAGCCATGCAAAGGGCAGGGAGGAACTGTTAAACCTGTATTGCGGTGTCAAAGACGGCAGATTTATCCAGTCTAACCGTGAAGCGGAGATACCGGAAGGATATAATCCGGTGGAGCGGGGATGGTACAAGCAGGCGGCGCAGGGGAATGCGGTTATCGTGACGGACCCCTATTTGGATGCCATTACCGGGCAGATGTGTGCAACGGTTGCAGCGCCGGTATACATAGACGGAAACCTGGAAGCGGTCATCGGTTTGGATGTTACCCTTTCCACGGTGACGGATTTGACGGAAAGTATCCATTATGCCGATGGGGTATACGGTTTTCTGGCAGACAGCGCCGGACAGTACGTGGCGCATAAGAATAAGGAGTATGAACCTACGGGGGATGCTTCGGTTGCGGTGACGGGTGTGATGCCCGAACTTGGGGAAATGATGGAGGGTACAGGCAAAAGTGTCGTGAAAGCGGTGGATTATGACGGGACCGAATGTTATTTTGCGGTGGCGGGGATTGCGGGCAGCGGCTGGAAACTGGGCGTGGCAGAGCCTGCCTTTCATATCAGGGATTCCATTTTTGCCATGGTGGCGGTAGCCATAGCGATTGTTTTGGTCATCAGCATCCTCACGGCAGTGTTCATGGCAGGGATGATAGGACGGATACTGGCTCCGGTACAGACATTGAAACAGTTTGCTTCCGGTGACTTTTCGGAGCATACCGACAGGGATTATGTGAAAGGAATACCGAAGGAATACAAAAACGAATCGGAGCAGATTGAAAAAGCCACAGCGGACGTGCGCAGGCAAATCAGGGAAATCATTTTGAACACCAAGCAGGATGCAAGGCAGATTCATACCATAGCAGAAGGAACTTCGGAACGGATGGGCATACTAAATAAGGATATTTCAGGTATCGCTGATGCGGTTGGAAAAGTCAGGGAGCAGGGAAAGGAAGCCTGCGGGCTTGCGGAAAGCATCAAAAGCACGGGACAGGAGTTGGGGAATGCCATAGAAAACGTGGCAAGAAAAGCCGGGGAAGCCGCCAGCCAGTCCGCCGGTATCATGGAGCGCGCGGGGCGGCAGAATGAAAGAGTGGAAAGCTCCGGCAGGGAGGCGGTGAGCATCTACCGGGAGACGAAGACGGATTTGGAACAAGCCATTAGCGACAGTAAGAAGGTACAGGAAATCGATACGCTGACGGAAGAAATCCTTGCCATCAGTTCCCAAACCAATCTTTTGGCGCTGAACGCTTCCATAGAAGCGGCGAGGGCAGGGGAAGCCGGAAAGGGATTTGCGGTGGTGGCGGAGCAGATCAGACAGTTGGCGGACGATTCCAAACAGGCGGTGGACAAAATCCGCAAAGTAACGGAAGGTGTGACGGAAAATGTGACCTGTCTGTCCGAAAGCTCGCAGCGCATCCTGGAATTTATGAATGGGAAAGTGATGGAAGATTACAGGGGAATGACGGAACTTGCAAAGATGTATGAGCAGGATGCCGTGTTTTACAGTGATATTGCCGGTGAGCTGGGTGCGTCTTCGGAGGAAATGAGCGTGAACATGGCGGGTATTAACGAATCCATTGCCGCCGTTACGGTACTGGTGGGGGAAATGGTGCAGTATATCCGGGAAATCGGGGAGACGGCGGGGATTTCCAGTCAAAATTCGCAGGCAGTCATGGAACAGACGCAGGAATTGTTCCGGCTGAGCGAACGGCTGAACCGGACGGTGGCGTCCTTTAAAGTATAACACCGGCAGCCGTCAGGTATCCGCATATGTGCAGATGCCTGGGCCGCCGCCTGCGGGAAAAGAACAGGAAAAAGATAAAAAACAGGGTAGATAATAGGATTAGATAAGGAGCGGGAAAATATGTTGGGTGGTTCCGTATTCATCTCTGTCATTCGGATGGTTTTAAGTTTTTCAGGGACGATTCTGCTGTTCATGCTGATGGATGAACCGAAGTTTAGCAGGAAAAAGACACTGGCTTTGTATGTGGGCGTCTGTTTGGCGTTGCTGCCGCTTACGTGCATTTGGTATAGGTATAGCTGGTCAACTTTCGTGAGGCTGGGACCGATCAGTCTGTTTACGGTGCTTTCACTGGTATCCGTGTATGTGAGCAGCACACGGATTTATCTGACGCTTTATAAGCTGGCGTTTACGTATTACCTGATGGCTTTTTTCATCATCGGGGGAATCGAAATTGCCACGATTTTTTTTGACGGGAACGTATGGGCGGATATTGTCGCGAGGGGGATTTTGGTTGCGGTTCTGGCTTATTTTATTAATAAATATTTACGGAGATTCATTCATGAATTCGGTATTTACCTGGAAAGCGAGTTGGACAGGTTCAGCCTTGCGGTGCTGATTATCAGCCTTTTTTTCGCCATCCTGTTTGTTTTAAGACCGCATAACCAGGAAGAAATGAAATACCGCCTTTTACAGATTACGGCGATTTTTTTCCTGGTCGGGCTTTTGCAGATTATGGTTTTCCGGCTGTATCTCCATATCGGGAAGGAATCGGAGTACCGGACGGAGAACCAGCTCATGCAGATGAACCACCGTCTGCTTGAGCGGCAGTTGGAATTTCTGGAGGAGTCGGTGGAAGCCGGCAGGCGTATCCGGCATGATGCCAGACACCATAACATAATCATCGCCGAATATGCCCGCAGGGGGCAGAACAGCGAATTGTTAAAATATTTGGGAGAATACGAAAAAAACATGGATGAGGGAACGGCTCCCGTCATATGCGGGAATATCGCCGTAAACAACATTCTGTCGGCATACACCGGAAAAGCCAAAAAAGAGCGGATTAAGGTTCTTTTGGACATCCAGGTGGAAAAGGAATGCGGCATCCGGGACATCGACCTGGTGACGGTGCTGTCCAATGCCTATGAAAACGCCATTTACGGCTGTTTGGAGGCGAGAAAGCAGGCGCCGGAGAGGGAATGCACCATAAACCTTTTGGTCAAAAGAAAGAGCAATAAACTGGTGATTTATTGCAGCAATACATGCAGGATGGAAACGAGTTTTAAAAACGGGTATCCGAAACCGGAATTTACGGGTGGAATCGGGGTATCCAGCATCGTGAAGACGGCAAAAAAATACGGCGGGGAACCGGACTTTAAGAATGACGGCGGAGTGTTTATTTTCCGGCTGCTTATGAATGTTCCGTAGTCATAGTTTCCTGGTCCGTCTCATATACTTTCACAAAGCACCGGCAGGTAATGTATATGATAGATGGACAGAAACTGAAAGAACACCGCAAAACCATCCGGATTGCCGTAATTTTATGTGCCATGTTTTTCCTTGGCAGGGGCGCCGGATACCTGACACAGAAGCTGGAAGCCGCTTCCGGAAGACCCATTAACTCCGTAGGTTCCACCCATATCGCCGCTTCCGAGAATTGGGGGCTGGGCGGTTACGGGGACGGGACGCAGCCGACAGGAATCGCTTCCGCGGAGGAATTAAAACAGTATAACGCCTATTATGTGGGGGACGCAGGGGAGAAGGTCATTTATCTTACCTTTGACGCAGGGTACGAAAACGGCAACACGGCGCCGATTTTGGATGCATTAAAAAAGCACAATGCGCCTGCCACTTTTTTTGTAGTGGGGCATATATAGGAAGAGCACACG
>ERZ779637.1098-NODE-1098-length-12605-cov-4.583506_pt1 | contig 12605 bp, 14 predicted proteins | sample MGYA00514196_ERZ779637 | MGnify/ENA primary metagenome ERZ779637 (study PRJEB29562, sample SAMEA4376700) | mouse gut metagenome | isolation source: Cecum | study: EMG produced TPA metagenomics assembly of the A DSS colitis mouse model was used to assess the... | reverse complement strand
TCACTGGTTTAGTTAAACCCCAGTCATCAGAGGAACGTGAGAAGCTTATACAGAGTGGAGTGCATTATTGTGAGATGCTTCCAATAGAGTATAAACCATCGGACAAGTACATGCAGATATACAATGAGTTACTTGATATATTTGCTGAAAAAGTGGCAGATGCAGTAGCAGTGCTTTCCAAGCAGGTTCACGAAAGCAGGGGTAGAGATGTTGTTCTTGTATCACTTGCAAGGGCTGGTTTGCCTGTTGGTATTTTATTAAAGAGGTATTTGAAATTTAAGTATAATATTGATGTACCTCATTATGGTATTTCAATAATTAGGGGTAGAGGTATAGATAAGGTTGCACTTGAGTATCTTATTGATAAGTTTGGTTCAAAGAGATTGTTATTTGTAGATGGTTGGACTGGAAAGGGTGCAATTGCTGGTCAGTTGACCGAAGCACTTAAAGAGTTTTCTGATATTTCAGATGACCTTGCAGTAATTGCAGACCCAGCAGGGGTAGCTAAATATTATGGAACGCGTGATGATTTACTTATACCAAGTAGTTGTTTGAATAGTACAGTTTCTGGTCTTATATCGCGTACATTTCTGCGTGATGATATTATAGGTAAGAATGATTTTCATGGTGCTGTGTATTATGGTGAGTTAGAAGATAATGATTTGTCTTATTCTTTTATAGAAGCAGTGCAGAAGCATTTTAGTCTTGATATTAAGACAGAAGATGTTAGTTTATTTATTGATACTGGTTTAGATGAAGCAAGACGAATTGCAGACCAATATGGTATTAGAGATATTAATTTGGTAAAGCCAAGTATAGGTGAAGCTACAAGGGTATTGTTAAGACGTGTACCTTGGAAGATTCTTATATCAGAAAAAAGCAGGGGTAGAATAGAAGTAGCACATATTCTAAGGCTCGCAGAGGAGAAAAATGTTCCAGTTGAGTATGTAAAACTTGTCCATTATAAGGCTGTAGGTCTTATTAAGGAGTTAGCAGATGTGTAGGGGTAGATAAGTTTATGAGTGCGGAATTGGTAAGGGACATAGAGAAGTCAAGAAATGAGCATAAGGATAAATGGGTAGTTGTTATGTATAATGATAATTACACAGCTATGGATTTTGTAGTTTTTGTTCTTATATCAGTATTTAATAAAAGTATGTATGACGCTGTGAATTTGATGTTACAGATTCATAATAGCTCGAAACAGGTTGTAGGTATGTATCCAGAGAAGCTTGCCAATGCCAAGGTAAAGAAAACTATGGATTTGGCAAGGGACTGTGGATACAGTAATTTTAGAGTAGAGGCGGAAAAGGTATAATGAGATTAGATATAAGTAGGTTTTCAAGTTTTGCTAAACAGGCTTTGTATAGTGCCGAGCATGAATTTGAGGGCGAGGTAAATGTTGATACATTATTGTATATAATTTCTTTAATGCCACAGTTTGATATGGCTTTTGATGGGGATAAAAGGATTTTTAAGTCCAATATGAAAGAGGTAATAGAGGTATATAAACATAGTGTGTCTAATAAAGAGATGGACAAAAAATATGTTAGTATAGATACTGGTCTTAAAATTATTCTTTCAGGTGCATATGATATTGCATCTACAAGAGGTGATAAAGAGGCTTGTATTGCGGATATATTGTTATCTTGTAGGAATGGTTATCCTGATTTTTTGGATTATATGGCTTTGGCAGGAGGTAATGTTGATACCTTTATAGATAATATGTTTATTGCCGAGTCTATTCAGTATTGTGTTGATGATTTTGATGAAGTTGATGCAGAGTCAAGTGAACGTATTATGCAGGGTGGGCGCAAAGGTACAGTTGATTGGAAAATATACTGTAAAGACTTGCTTGAGGAGTGCAGAAATGATAATAGAGTTTTAGTTGGTAGAGAGTCAGAGCTTGCTGAAACTATAAGAATACTATGTAGAAAGGAAAAGGCAAATCCTTTGCATCTTGGTGAAGCAGGGGTAGGTAAGACTGAGATAACTTTAGGTTTGTGTCGAAAAATTCTTAATGATGATGTACCAGAAAGATTAATAGGTGCTAAAGTTTTTTCATTAGATTTGGGAGCTTTACTTGCTGGGACTCAGTATAGAGGAGATATGGAGGACAGGGTATGTAAAGTTGTTAATGAGATTGAAAAAATCTCTATGGATAATATAGTTATATTGTATATAGATGAGATTCATATGATTTGTGGTGCAGGGCGGACAGACGGTAGTAGTATGGATGTTGCAAATATTATAAAACCACTTTTAACTAAGTCTGTGATTAAGGTGATAGGTGCTACAACTTATGATGAATATAAGCAGTATATGGAGAAGGATAAGGCATTTAGTAGACGTTTTAAAATTGTCACTGTTGTGGAGCCAACACCAGATGAGGCTAAGTTGATTTTAAGGGGTATTGCACCTAAGTATGAAGAATTTCATCATGTTAAATATGATGTACATGCTTTAGATAGAATTGTTGATTTAACAGTTAAGTATGTTCATGATAAAAGATTACCAGATAAGGCTATTGATGTAATGGACGAAGTTGGTGCAAATTTATCACAGAATTATAAAGCAGGAAATAAAATCAGAAGAATAACTGTAAATATGGTTGAGAGTGTTATTGCTCAAAGTTATAATATACCAAAGGAAACTGTAGAAACTGATGAACTTGGTAAGTTGAGGTTATTAGAGAGTAGGATAACTGAAAATTTGTTTGGTCAGAATGAAGCTGTGAAACTTTGTGTTGATAGTGTAAAGTTAAATAGACTTGGTCTTGGACATGAAAATAAACCAGTTGCAAATTTGTTATTTGTCGGACAAACTGGGGTAGGAAAAACAGAGTTAGCTATTCAGTTAGCAAAAAGTCTTAGTATTGATTTTGTAAGATTTGATATGTCTGAATATTCAGATGAAATGTCAGTTACAAAGTTAATTGGTGCAAGTGCAGGATATGTGGGGTACGAAGATGGTGGATTGCTTGTTGAGCAGATTCGTAAGCATCCTCATTGTGTGTTGTTACTTGATGAAATTGAAAAAGCTAATCCTAAAGTGTTTAGTGTTTTGCTTCAAGTTATGGATAATGCAACTTTAACTGATAATAAGGGTAGAGTTGCAGATTTTAAGAATGTTATTTTAATTATGACTTCAAATGCTGGTGCAAGTGATATTGTGCGTACTGGTATTGGTTATGGTTCTGATATAAAGATTGTTGATTTCTCACAGATGGATAAAGCTGTTAAATCGACATTTACGCCAGAGTTTAGAAATAGACTTACAGCAGTAGTTAAGTTTAATAGTATGACAGATGATATGGCGGAAAAAGTAGTTAATAAGCATTTAGTTGCTTTAGTTAAAACTTTAAAGGAAAAGGGAGTACTTGTTGAGTATGATAATGATGTTGTTTCTTTTTTAAGGAAGAAGGGTATCACTAAGGAGTACGGTGCTAGAGAGTTATTACGAGTTATAGATTCAGAGTTAAAGATGCTTTTTGTTAATTACTTGTTAGACGGTAAATCTGGAAGTGTAATTGTGAAAGTTGATAATGATAAGTTAATATTAAGTTAGTAAAATAAAATTAGAAAGGTATTTGAAAAAATGAAGAATGATGTGATTTACTATAGTGTTGGTGCTTTGATGTATTGTCCTGCAAATAATCTGACAATTGTTGATAAGCTTGTAAAGAATGAGCTTGGTGATAAGTTTTCATTGGCTTTTTGTCTTGAGGATACAATTAATGATAATAAGGTTGAGGAAGCTGAAGCAATTCTTGTTGAAACGATTTGTGATATCTATAAGACATGTAAGCGCGGTATAGAGTTCTATATACCTAAGATTTTTGTAAGGGTACGTAGACCAGACCAGATTATGGATTTGATGGAGCGTTTTGGTGATGCAAGGGAGCTTATTACAGGCTTTAACACACCAAAGTTTGATAGAAGTAATGCAGACGATTATATCCAGAGTGTCAAAGAGGTAAATCAGAAATGGGGTAGAATTTGTTATATTATGCCAATTCTTGAGTCGCATGAGATGGTAGATTTAAGAACACGATATGATTTCTTGTACTCAATGAAGGAGAAGTTGGACAGTATTGAAAATCTGGTGTTAAATATAAGGGTTGGGGGTAATGACTTAAGCCATTTGTTTGGTCTTAGACGACATAGTTTTGAAACTGTGTATGATATTAAGCCAGTATCTGATATACTTATTGATATACTTACAGTCTTTAGTCAGGATTATGTAGTTTCTGGTGCTGTGTGGGAGTACTATAATGGTGAAAATTGGGATTTAGGTCTTGCAGAGGAAGTTCGTAAGGATTTGGTTGCTGGTTTTTGTGGTAAAACTGTTATACATCCGAAGCAGATTGACGTAATTAATAAATCATGTAGGGTTTTACGTGAGGATTTTGAAGATGCGAAATCTATTTTAAGCTGGGATAAAGATGCTAATTCTCTTGTTAGTGGAAGTAATCTTAATAGTCGTATGAACGAGGTTAAAACGCATGGAAACTGGGCTGTAAAAACGATGTACATGGCGGAGTATTACGGTCTTAAATAAAAGGAGGTTTTTTAAAATGCCAGTTGTAATGAAGAAAGGTCAGAAGGTAAATTTGTCGAAGGAGTGTGCAGGACTCACAAGGATAATTGTAGGTCTTGGATGGGACACAAATAAGTATGATGGTGGTAAGGATTTTGACCTTGATGCATCATGTTTTGAACTTGGGGGTAATGGAAAAGTTACAAAGGAGACAGATTTTATTTTTTATGGAAATCTTGATAGTACAGATGGTGCAATTCATCATACAGGTGATGATACAACTGGTGGAAACTCAGATGACGGTGATGATGAACAGATTACTGTTAATCTTTCACAGATTCCACTTAATATTCAGAAGATTGCTTTTACCACTACAATTTATGATGCAGATGTAAGACAACAGAATTTTGGTCAGGTATCTAATGCATATGTGCGTTTGGTAAATGCAGATACTGGTGAGGAGCTGGTAAGATATAATCTTGAGGAGGATTTTAGTATTGAAACAGCAATTGTGGTATGTGAATTGTATAAGTATGGTAATGAATGGAAATTCTCAGGTGTAGGTGCAGGTTTCAAGGGTGGTCTTGCAGCATTATGTGCGAATTATGGAGTGCAGACAGTGTGATATGGGTGATTTTGGCGATATTTTTAGACGTAATTTAATAGTTGGTGTTTTTTCATTGTTTGGTTTAGGTGGTATTGGCTCGTTAATAGCAGGGGTAGTTTCATTAGGGCATGATTCACCAGTAAAGTCTGTTATACAGGATATAGCTATAGATGAAGTTAAGGAGCAGGCAATGAGTCATTTGTATAGTGATGATGGTCAGCAGACTTTTTCTTTAGCTAATATCTTTGGAAGTCACAAATATAAGCCAGTTTCTGATAAAGGTCAGGGTATTTTTAAATACTGGAATGATGAGTATTATAGTGAGGTATATGCTTACAATAATATGTGCTTTGTTGGTGATAGACGCTATAATAAACCAAATGATGTAAATTTTGCTTGGAACATGCGTGATGGTGTGGGCTTTGAGATGGGTGATTATAAGAAGGGTGTTGTTTATCAGGGTTCATATTTTGCATTTGATGGTTATACTGGGGTTTTTGTTGCTGGTCATGTTAAAAAGGGAAAGTTGGATGGTTGGTGTTATGTATGCGATGAGTTTAATGAAACTTGGTGGTTTGATTATTATAAGAAGGGTAAGAAAAAGGGAAGTATCAGGTTAGAAGATGATGTATTTAAGTATTTTGTTGGTGACAAAGTAAAGGGTGAATACAATTTTGTAGATGATGAATGGAGTGGTAAATTTTGTAAGGGTTTGAATATATCTGATAATAGTTTTGGTTTTCAATTTGATATACCAGATTTAAATGTTGTTTATACAGTTGATTTTTCCGATAATCAAATTGGAATTATGTATCAGTCTGATGATATGGAGTTTTGTGGAAGTCCATTTGATTTCAAATGTACTTATACATCAGATAATAATGAGTGGATATCTTATGATTATCAGGCACAGTTAGGTGTATCTATTAATCAGTCGGATGGTTCTTACGGAGAAGTAAAGATACAAGATACGAAGGATGATTTATATGCTTTAAGTTCAGAAATTCTTATTGAATATGGATATCATATATTTATAGATTCATGTACTGAGGTAGTTTTACATCAGATTCCATTTGCAACAGCAGCAAATGAGGTGTTAAAAATAACTACAGGGGTAGGTATGGAGAATCTTATGGGTGATGTTGTTGAAGATGTTATTGATGGTGCTAAAAATGTACACGATGATATAATGGATTATAGGGAGAAAGAAAAAGAGCCAGACTTAGGTGCTAAAAAGGTTGGTTTGTTTGAAGATGAAAATGGGACATATTATTTATTAGATTCTGGTGCAAAAGTATATGTAGATGCCGGGTCAGAAGAAGAGTCAGAATATAACAGCGATGATTGGTATTATTATGAGGAGCACGGTTTGAAAATTCGTAAGTAGGAAGGAGATAGAGGTAATGCAGTTTGATATTCCAATGAGTACAAAAGGTTGCATGGATTTTGGTTCAATGGCGACTACCGGATTGGGTGAAGTGCCACAGACACAAGTACAGCAGACAGTAGTTCAACAACAGGTGAGTCAGAGTCCTGCACAGCCAAGACAAAGACCACAAGGAAATGGGGTACATCTTAGAAAAGGGCAGAAAGTAAATCTTGCACAGGCAGGTGAGGTACTGAATAATATTCAGGTATGCCTTGGGTGGGATTTAGTAAATCAGGCTTGCGATTTAGATGCATCAGCATTTATGTTGGGTACTGATAATCGGATTATAGGTGATGACTGGTTTGTATTTTATGGTCAAACCTCAAGTCCAGATGGTAGCGTAAGACATTCTGGTGATTCTGATGGAAATGGGGTAGGAGATGATGAAATAATCAGTATAAATCTTCAATCTGTAAATCCAAATTGTAAGAAGATTGTGTTTGTTGTCACCATCTATGAAGCTCTTGAAAGAGGTTTGAATTTTAGTATGGTTTCCAATGCATATGTGCGTGTAGTCAATCAGGCTACTGGTGTAGAGCTTGTAAAATTTACATTGACTGATTATTATGCAAATGTGACATCAATGGTAGTTGGTGAGGTATATAATCATAATGGTCAGTGGAAGTTTAATGCTGTAGGTGATGGGGTAGCTAAAGACCTTGCAGGGCTTTGTGGTATGTATGGTGTTAATGTAGCAGATTAATATTGAAAGGAGTTAATGTATGATTAAGTTTGAAACTGTTAATGAGTTGGCATTGAAGGTAACGTGTCAGGGCAGTGGCGTGATTTTCAGTAAGGCTGGTGCTTTTATCTGTGGTGAGAATTATGGAGATAAAAACTATCAATTTGAGAAGGTTCTTTTGGGACCCCAAGGTAATCCTATTCAGGCTTTAGTTGGACAGCTTACTCGTAGATTTACAGGTGAGAATCTTCCTTTAATGAAAGTGACATCAAGGGGTGATAATATTACATATTATGCTAATGATGAACAGCATGTATGTTGTTTTAAACTCGGTCAAGGTGAAATGATTTCAGTCGAGTCAGAAAACATTCTTGCTTTTACTGGTGATTGCAAGTATAGTGTACGTTTTCTTGCTCAGGGTGTTATTTCTCAGAAGGGTTTAGCAACTTCAACATTGACTGGAGTTGGGTCTGAAGCATATGTAGCTATTCTTGTAGAAGGAAATCCAATAGTGCTTTCAAATATGCAAAATGGTAGTACTATGGAGGTAGACCCTGATTCGGTTGTGAGTTGGATAGGGGATGACCCAGGTTTTAAACTGGATATAAGTTGGAAGAACTTTATTGGGCAGGCATCTGGTGAGTCTTATATGTTTGAGTGGAAAGATTCAGCAAGGGCTACAGTTATCGTTCAGCCCAAGGAGCGTAAATCTGGAATTAATATTGGTATGGACGGTGGTTCTTCTGGTCAGCGTGCGTCTAGACAGCAGAATCAGTCCATAAGTGATGCAGCAGGTTCTATTAGTGATACTCTTGATCAGGTTGGAAGTATGCTTACAGGAGGAGGTCATGGTAGAAGAGGTTCTGGTGGAGGTCTATCTGGTCTTGGCGGAATGTTTGGTCTTTAATTGAAAGAGGTGGGTTTGTTTATACAGCAAGCCCACTTTTTTGAGGAATATTAAAAAGTTGAGTGATACTTTTGTTTTTTATATAGGTAGTAATAAAAAATTATTTTTTTATAAATTCCAAAAGGAGGATTTTAAATTATGGCAGTAAGTTTGAGTAAAGGTGGTAAGGTAAGTCTTGCAAAGGCAGCAGCAGAAGCAGGGGTAGCTACATTAAAGGAAGTAATCATTGGTCTTGGCTGGGATACGAATAGGTATGATGGAGGTCAGGCTTTTGACCTTGATGCATCGGCTTTTATGACAGCATCTACAGGAAAGGTGCGTAATGAGAAGGATTTTATTTTCTATGGTAATACTATGAGTCAGGGTATCACGCATACAGGAGATAATCGTACTGGTGATGGAGAAGGTGATGATGAGCAGATTATTGTTGATTTGACTACAGTTCCTGCGGATATTGAGAAGATTGCATTTACCGTAACAATTCATGATGCAGATGCACGCGGACAGAATTTTGGTATGGTTGAAAATTCATTTATCCATATTGTTGATAAAAATTCTGGTACGGAGCTTGTACGTTATGACCTGAGTGAGGATTTCTCAATCGAGACGGCTATTGTTGTTGGTGAGTTGTACAGACATAATGGAGAGTGGAAGTTTAATGCTATTGGTTCTGGTTTTTCAGGTGGGCTTGCAGCATTGTGTGCGAATTTCGGCGTAGATGTGAAATAGGTTTTAGATGGCTAGGGGTAGATTAAAATTCCCTAGCTTGAATTATATTAAGGAGGAGTAGGTGTTATGTCAATTAGTCTTGTAAAAGGACAGAAAGTAAATTTATCAAAGGAAGCTTCAGGTCTTAATAGGATTCTTGTAGGTCTTGGTTGGGATGCGAATAAGAAGTTATTTGGTGCTTCTTTTGACCTTGATGCTTCGGCATTTAAGCTTAGAAATGGTAAGCTTGTAGATGATAATGATATCATTTGTTTTTCAAATAAGGGTAAGAAGAATGATGCTGTTTATCATCATGGTGATAATCTTACTGGTGATGGTGAAGGAGATGATGAGCAGATTTCTGTTACATTAGATAAGTTAGATTCTGATATTGATAGAATTGTATTTGTGGTTAATATTTACAATGCTAGACTAAGGAGGCAGTCATTTAATGATATACAGAATGCTTTTATTCGTCTTGTTGATGAAAGCAATGGTAAGGAGCTTTACAGATTCGATATCTCTAAAGGTGGTGTAGGAAATGTAGCAGGACTTATTTTTGCGGAGTTGTATAAGCATAATGGTGAGTGGAAGTTTAATGCAGTTGGCGAGGGTACTAAGGAGTCAAGTATTAGTGGATTGGCAAAACGTTACAGATAAGCGGTGCTTGAGAAGGAGTAATATGTAGCTGGGGCTGTAAATATAAAACAGCCCCATTCTTAAATTAAGGAGGTATTAATTATGTTGGTTTGTGACAGATGCGGTTCAAGTATACCAGAGGAGCGTTGGAAAAAGCAGGAGAGTAATGGGGTACTTGAATGTCCTGTATGTGGCGCGCAGAAGGTTAGGGAAACATCTTCTGATAAGGTTATTTCTGAAGGTGATATTACTCTATTAAAGGAGTCAGACAATAATTTATCGAAGGAGTTGAATAATAAATCAATTTCTTTGTCTTTTGTAAAGGAAGATGGAAGCACCAATATACCAGAAGCATCTGATGTGTTAAGAGCAGTTGATTCTGGTGTAAGGAATATTTTTGGTGATGCAATAACGGCGTGTCCAGAATGCGGTCATGTCATATGTGTATGTAGTTTGAAACGTCTTTTTGCAGGGGATAACAATATTGGTTTTTAAGGGGTAAATTAGATATGAGAGTTTGGTTGAATCATTGGTTTAGTACAGCATATTATTTTGTGGAGTCATTAAAGAAAAGTGGGTTCTATGTGATGGCATCAAATAAAAGAGAAAGTTGTGTATATAAGACAAATGCTGATGAGTTTTACATAGAACCTGATTCAGATGATGATTATGTTGAATATTGTTTAAGTTTTTGTAAAGAGCATGATGTTGAGATTTTAGTTCCAAGACGGGGGCTTAGTGATATAGTAAGAAATAAAAGTAGTTTTGAGCAGTTAGGTATTCAGGTGTTGTGTGAAAATGATATAGATATAGTTGATGTATTTGATAGTAAGTCTAAAACTGCAAGGTACTTTGAGTATTTGAATGTGATTTCAGTGCCAGAGTGCATGGTGGTAAATAATGCTTCAGAGTTTATAGATGCATATAGTAAATTAAAGGAGAATTGGAGTGATATTTGTATCAAATATGATTGTGATGAAGGAGGTCAGAGTTTTAAGAGAATAAAAGAGTTTGAACCTAGTATGACTAGATTGACAGAAAATTATGGACTGTCTTATAGTTTGACGCATATATTAGAGTGTATGAAGACAGTTGAGTCGTTTAAACCAATGGTTGTAATGCCTTATCTAAATGGGGTAGAAGTCAGTGTTGATTGTTTTGGGTATGGCACTAATTTTATTGCAGTTCCAAGGTATAAACTTTCAAATAGGGTTACTCGTTTTGAGTATGATAAAAGGCTATATAATATATGTAGAAAGTTATGGCTTCAAACTCATTTAACTGTACCATTTAATGTGCAGTTTAGATATCATGATGGAGAGTTGTATATTTTGGAGGTTAATTTAAGGTTAAGTGGTGGTTCTTGGAAGGCACAAAGCATAGGGGTAGATTTTATAGGAATGGGAGTAAAATCAATAGCCAGTGTAGATTTTAAATTTCCAGAAGTAAGATTTAAGACAAAAGATTTATCAAATTTGGAGGGTGTAATTGAATTATGGTAACATTGTTTACAGATATAGATAATACAATGATTTATTCAAGAAGGCGTGTGACTGATATTACAAATATGTATTTGGTGGAATGTTATAATAACCAGCCTTTAAGTTATATGACAAGGAGGTCGTATAATACACTAAATAAGTTGATTTCTGGTAGTGATATACAAATTGTACCAGTTACAACAAGGACAGGTGTACAGTTTGATAGAATTATGTTTCCAGTTTTCAAGTACGAGTTATTATGTAATGGTGGGGTACTTAGAATTAATGGTCAGCTTGATATGCAATGGTTGAAAGAATCGCAGTTATATGCTGTTAGTGCATTGAATATATTAGTTGATGCATATAAGTTACTACATGATTTGGCTTCTGGTTCAGACTTTGTGAAAAATGTTGATGAATTGTTTGTATTTGGCAAGTTTGAGGATTCTGAAAGGGTTTATGATTTAGTTTGTAATAAATTTGATTTGAATTTGGTTAATGTGTTCAGGCAGGGTAAAAAAGTGTATATTTTACCAAAGGAGTTTGATAAGGGTTTTGCAATAAATCGTTTTAAGCAGAGGTTTGGGGTAGAAAGTTCAATATCTGCTGGAGATGAGGTTCTTGATTTCTCGATGGCTGACTATACCGATGTTTTTCTTACTTCTAATAAAAGCTGTGAAAAGGGAAATAGTAAGTTGTTAACTGATGGTGTGTTTTCCGATGGTATATTCGGTTATATAAGAGATACATTTGAATGCAGTTTATATTAAATGGTTCTTTAAAACGTATTTTGAAAGGGGTGTTATTTTGGTTACAGTAAGTGTAGTGTCAAGACGGGGTAGATTTGCAATTGTTATTAGTGAAGATGGTATTGAGAAGAAAAGTGTGTCAGAAACTATAAAGGGTTCTAATGAAAACATATACAGGGATTTAATTTATGCTTTTCATGTAGGTTTGAGGTATCTTAAGCAGTATGTTGAGGAAACTGGAAGTAAAAAAGTTACTTTTGTTTGCAGTAATTCTATTTTTGTTCGGTGGGTAAATGAGTTTTCTGCGAAAGACGAGTATCAGGAAGAGTTTATGAAGATGCTTGGGAGTTTGAATGAAATTCCTATTGAATATGAGGTTGTATATCAGAAGAAGCCTTTGGCATTAAAGTATTTACATGAAAGGAAGTCAGGTTTTTGTCTTTCAGGCATAGATGTGGACGCTTTTAGTGAGGTATAAAAATGGTACGTGGTTCATTGTTTTGTTTCTTAGTTTCAGTATTGTGTGATATTATTATGATATTTGTCATATATAAGTTTGTAAGGAGTAAGAAATTAGGTTTTTATTGCTGTGTTATATCTTTTGTTTTGTCTATTTTTACTTTAGTTGTTCTTTGTCTGCATGTTACTGAAAGTATATTTTGCACGGTTATTTGTGTTTTATGGCAGTTAATAGTACTTTTGTCTTTGTATGGTTTTATTGAGTTGATAAATGATTTTAGAGACAATATAAATAGTATTGAGATTAAGAAGATAAATGAGTATCAGAATTTTATACATGAGATTTGTTTAAGGATAAGAAGGTTAGGTGAGAGTTTAAAATGAAAATAGTACTGGATATAAGTT
>ERZ779637.1097-NODE-1097-length-12613-cov-10.697404_pt1 | contig 12613 bp, 9 predicted proteins | sample MGYA00514196_ERZ779637 | MGnify/ENA primary metagenome ERZ779637 (study PRJEB29562, sample SAMEA4376700) | mouse gut metagenome | isolation source: Cecum | study: EMG produced TPA metagenomics assembly of the A DSS colitis mouse model was used to assess the... | reverse complement strand
GAATTATTAAAAGATAATTCAAAATATAAAACTGCTGAACTTGCTGAAATGCTTGATATAAGCAGAAAAACTGTATCCATTGAGCTTAAAAACCTAAAAGAAAAGGGCATTGTAGAAAGAGTGGGGTCTGATAGAAAGGGATATTGGAATATTTATCTGTAACGCGTAGGGTTACAGAACTATACATATGATAGAAAAATGCGTAGGGAATATAAAAATCGTAAAGGTGATAGGAAATGAAACACAGCAGAAGCATGTCACAGAAGCTTACAATGGATGAGCCGGTCTGCACTATACAAATGGCTACAGAGGAACAATCCTATGAAGTACAGTTGGGTGGCTACAGCAGCATGGATTCCCAGAGATATGTTTCCATTGGAGATGGAAATGTATATCTGGTCAAGAATGATCCACTGGATTATTTCGATGTGGATATCAGTGACCTGATTGACCATGATGAGATTCCTTCTTTTGAGCAGACAACGGGTATTGGGTTCACGGGCACCGAAAATTATGACATTACTTATGAAGAAGACAGTTCAAATACTTATTGCGCGGATAATATTTATTTTATCAGCAAAGATGAGAAAACGCTGCCTCTTGATACGTCCAGAGTAGAGGAATATCTTCAGAATATCAGCGGTCTGAATCTGACAGATTATGTAACTTATCATGTGACCGATGAAGAACTTACGGCCTATGGACTGGATGAACCGGAACTGACAGTGACTGTTACATATCTGTCTGAGGAGGAAAGCGGCGAAGAAATTTCAAATACATTTGTAATGAATATCAGCCGCAGCCCGGAAGAGAGAGCAGCTGACAGGGAGACGGAGGAAGAAGAAATTACCTCCTATGTAAGAGTTGGTGAGTCGCAGATTGTTTATCGGATTTCCGGAGATAGCTATGAGAACCTGATGGCAGCATCCTATAATTCCCTTCGGCATCAGGAGGTATTCTCCGCCGATACAATGGATATTCGTCAAATTGATATTACTTTGGAAGGATTAGATTATACGATTACTTCCGAAGAAGATGAGAAGGAAGGTAAGCGGATCTACTATTATCAAGGTGAAGATGTGGATATGGAGAGCTTTAAGAGCAGTCTGAAGAATCTGAATGCTGTCAGCTTTACAAAAGAACAGCCAACACAAAAGGAGGAAGTAAAACTGGTAGTATACTTGGACAATGTAAATTTCCCGGAAGTTGAGATTGCATTGTACCGGTATGACGGGAATGAATGTCTTGCAGTCGTGGATGGGGAACCGGTATCATTTGTGCAGCGCTCGGCAGCAGTGGATTTAATAGAGGCAGTTCACGGGATTGTGTTGAATGAATGAAAATATATTTTATAAAATGCAGCAGTCATTCTGTAATGCAATTTCACCGAATGGGGAAACTCTTTCCATCAGTAAAGCGGGAAAACGAAATGCGCGGGATTAGGAATATGTTTTAATGATCTCCTCAGCAATCTCACGTTTGGAAACACAGCGATCCATTGCCTGTTTTTCTATGTAATGATGTGCGTTTGGTTCGTCCATTTTTATCTCGCTTATAAGAAGCCACTTTGCACGGTTGACAATGCGGATTTCTTCCATTTTATCTTCGATAGAAAGGGTTTTTTTCTCTGTTTTGCGGAGTCGTTCTCTTGCACTTGACATCCAACTGAGAGCTGTAGTGATCGTCTGTTTGGAGGTTGGCCTTGGGAGAGTGAAAACACCGTGTTCGGCCACCTTATCGTATAGGTCCGCGTGAAGTTCTGCGCGGACCATCAGCAGGACGACGGTTCCACTGGAATTACAGGCATCTATGGCGAATCTTGTTCCTATATCGTCTGGTAAGGGTGAGTTGATGATCACATAGTCGTATGTCCGCTCGGCAAAGGTTCTTTTTGCAGCACTGATGCCTGATACGATATGAACAGGTGCGTACTGAGATTCGGGGAGCAGTGCGGTGAGAGCAGTATTTAGTTTCTCTGCCGCAGAAACGATCAGAACACTGTATATCCGTTCCTTAAGACTCATTTGGTACGCCTCCTTTTTCGGCCGGTTAATTTGACTGCTTGCAGTAGATGTCCAGGACTGGTGCAGGGACATAGGCCTTGATAAATTCACTTTCCGCTGCAATTTTGCATGCCGAATTCAAATTTTCAGGTAGTTTCCTGAACTTTGCCAGAGTGACAGGGTCGGCTTTATACAGATTGATGTTTGCAGCGTCCGGCATGTCCGGTTTGGTTTGGAGCCCGTAAAGACCGGCGTAGATCATAAGCGTAAATGCCAGATAAGGATTTGCAGCAGGATCGGGAGAACGAAGTTCAGCCCTGTGGTATTCTCCTATGGCGGCCGGAATACGGATCAATTGAGAGCGGTTTTCATTTGACCATGTAATAAAGCCAGGGGCTTTATTATGCCCGAAGCGTTTATAGGAATTTTCGTTTGGGTTAAAGAACGCGGTCATTTCTTCAATTTTCTCAAGAATACCGGCGATCACATAGTAAAGGTTGTTCGGATTTTCATCGGGTCTTACAGATATATTAATATGAAATCCGTTTCCCGGTTCGTTATCTAGAGGTTTGGCAGAAAAATCTGCGCACAGGCCGTTCCGGTGGGCAACGGTTTTTACCACTGTTTGAAATGTCATGGTATTGTCTGCCGCTGTAATGGCATCGGAATAGCGAAAATCGATTTCATTCTGTCCCGGCCCTTCTTCATGATGTGAACTTTCGGGGCGAATGCCCATCTGCTCCAAAGTAAGACATATTTCGCGGCGGATATTTTCTCCTCGGTCTTCAGGTGCTATATCCATATATCCTGCTTCATCATATGGGACTTGGGTTGGTTTGCCGTACTCATCTAACAGAAAAAGATAAAACTCCTGTTCGGCACCGAACATAAATTCGTAACCTGCCTTTTTGGCCTCGTCCATTGCTTTTTTCAATAAACTGCGGGTGTCGCATTCAAATGGTGTGCCATCAGGATAAGAAATACTGCAAAACATTCGCACAACTCGTCCATGTTCCGGACGCCACGGAAGCGGCATTAAGGTTTCCGCATCGGGATGGAGCAGCAGATCGCACTTTGTTTCATCGCCGAATCCAGTGATGGCAGAGGCATCAAAGGCAATTCCGTATTCAAAGGCACGGGGAAGTTCTTCTGCCATAATGGATACATTTTTTTGTCTGCCAAACACATCACAAAAGGCAAGGCGGATAAATTTAACATCTTCCTCTTTAACGTACTGGATTATCTCTTCCTTTGAATACTTCATATTTTACTCCATTTCTGCACTGCTTTTTGACTCAAATCATTGAGTCCGCGCATTTATAATTTTCAATCTTTTATCTCTTTCTTTTCGTGATCATTTACAGGATCATATTTGGTGATGCCTGCGTTAACAGGCATGTCGATTTAGTTTGCCACATACATCTGTTTGTACGGGTTTTTGCTGTCAGGAGTAATGACAGTAAAGGGTGAGGACAATACCGCATGAATATCATGACCGAATAAGTCGCAGTATTCGGTCACATATACCTTTATTTCTTCCATATCGGTCTCATCTGCAGCGCGGGCAGTAACCTGACTTGGAAATCTGACATTCCTGCAGTCGGAACGCAGGAACATTTTACCGCCGTGCATCCCTGTGCAGGGAAAGAAACCTACGATCTCCTTATCATTCGCTCCAAGACCGAGAACGACGATAACGCCGCCTGCCTGATACTCGCCGAGAAAACTCCCGGCCGTACCGCCAATCACCATAACGGGTTTCTTTTCTTCATAAGCTTTCATATGGATACCTGCGCGGTAGCCGGCATTTCCTTTGACAAAGATTTTGCCGCCTCTCATGGCGTAACCGGCGGCATCGCCAATATTGCCATGAACCACGATCTTACCTGCATTCATGGTATCACCTACTGCTTCCTGTGCATTTGCATTGACTGTGATCGTAGCACCGTTTAGATAAGCTCCGAGGGCATTGCCGGGAATACCGTTGATCGTAATGTTTCTATCGGACATACCGGCTGCGATATAGCGTTGCCCGCAGCATTCGGTGATATTGCAGTCATCGGTGGCTTTGCGGAGCATTTCATTTAATACTTTGTAATTGAGATCTTTTGCATTCAATAGCATAACATTATACCACACCTTTAAAGTTTTTTCTGCGATTTTCTTTTCCTTTATGATCACTCTCCTGCATGAGAGATGCCAAGGATCTGAAGTTCTTTATCTGTCATGCCAATCCCGCGGAGCATCAGGCGATTACCGCACAGAGATTCGATGGAGTTGATTCCCATACCGCCCATCAGTTCCTTGATTTCATGCCGCCAGGCATTCATCAGGTTGATAAGACGCCTACTGCCTGTATCGGGATCAAGGCGGTCTACAAGTTCGGGACGTTGAGTTGCGATTCCCCAGTTACATTTACCGCTTTGGCAAGTGCGGCAGAGATGACAGCCGAGAGCGAGCAGGGCTGCCGTTGCAATATAGCAGGCATCAGCACCCAGAGCGATCGCTTTTACCACATCCGCAGCACTGCGGACAGATCCGCCTACAACAAGGGAAACATTGTTCCGGATGCCTTCCTCACGAAGCCGGCTGTCCACAGCCGCCAATGCAAGTTCAACCGGAATTCCTACATTGTCTCTGATACGGGTAGGTGCGGCGCCGGTACCGCCACGGAAACCGTCGATGGCGATAATATCCGCTCCGCTTCTGGCAATACCGCTGGCAATCGCCGCGATATTATGGACGGCAGCAATCTTTACGATAACGGGCTTTCTATATTCGGTGGCCTCTTTTAACGAGAATACAAGCTGGCCAAGGTCTTCAATAGAATAAATATCGTGATGGGGAGCCGGAGATATCGCATCCGAGCCTTCGGGAATCATACGGGTGCGTGAAACGTCACCGACGATCTTAGCACCAGGCAGGTGTCCGCCAATACCGGGCTTTGCACCTTGGCCCATTTTAATCTCAATCGCAGCGCCGGCCTTCAGATAGTCTTCATAAACACCGAAGCGACCAGACGCTACCTGAACAATGGTGTTCTCACCGTAACAATAAAAGTCTTCATGCAGCCCGCCTTCGCCTGTATTATAGAAAATACCGAGATCCTTTGCCGCACGGGCAAGGGATGCGTGTGCATTGTAGCTGATAGAGCCGTAACTCATTGCCGAAAACATGATCGGCATAGAAAGTTCAATTTGAGGCGGCAATTCACATTTTAATTTACCGTTTTCATCACGTTGAACTTTCTCAGGTCTTTTCCCCAAAAACACACGTGTTTCCATCGGCTCTCTAAGTGGATCGATGGGGGGATTGGTTACCTGAGAGGCATTGATTAAAATCTTATCCCAATAAACAGGCAGAGGTTTCGGATTGCCCATAGAGGACAGCAGTACACCGCCGCTGTTAGCCTGCTTATAGATTTCTTTGATAGTATCGTTTTGCCAGTTTGCATTTTCTCGAAAGGTACAATCACTCTTTATGATCTTCAATGCTCTTGTGGGACAGAGTGATACACACCGCTGGCAATTTACACACTTGGTTTCATCAGCCGCCATCACCCCTTTTTCTTTATGAAAGGAATGTACTTCGTTTGCACATTGTCGTTCACACACACGGCAGGCGATACAGCGGTCAGCATTTCTGATCACTTCAAATTCCGGATATATAAATTCCACACTCATCAAAACGCACCGTCCTTTACTTTGATGATTACAGGTTCTCCTCCTGCAGGGGCCCAAATATTTTCTGCGTTGGGTTCCATAGTTCGGATAGCGGCTTCTTCGCTGGCAATAAATACCTTATTGTCCTTTTCGCCGACTACCATAGAACGCAGCTTCAGGCGGTCATTGAGCGCCATGAGTCCGCCGTTGAATCCAAGAACAATGGAAAAAGGTCCTGTGATCAGCAGACTCGGAAATACTGTCCGAAGATATGTATGCTTATGCCTGTCTTCAAGATCTGCTTTACCATCGATCGTACTCCAGAAAGGTGCGGCTATCACACTTGCCGCTTCGCTGAGGGTGAGCCCCTGAACGCGAAGCAGATAATCCATTATATAGGTGATGACTTCAGTATCTGTCTGCAGAGTGCATTTATATCCGAACATTTCTATAAAACGGCGGTTGGCATCATAGGAAGAGATTTCCCCGTTGTGAACAACAGACCAGTCAAGCAGCGTGAATGGATGAGCGCCGCCCCACCATCCGGGAGTGTTGGTGGGATAGCGTCCATGTGCTGTCCAGGAATAACCCTCATAATCTTCTAAATTATAAAATATGCCCACGTCTTCCGGAAAACCAACGGCTTTGAAAGTACCCATGTTTTTACCGCTGGAGAAAACATATGCTCCTTTCATTTCGGTATTTATCTTCATAGCGGTGCGGGCAACAAATTCTTTTTCGGAAAGCTGCAGATCGGCAAGTACAGATTTCAGAGGTGCAGCAAAGTACCTCCATATAATGGGTTCATCGGTGATTGCCGGAATCTTTCGTGTAGGTATCCTTTCCGATTTTACAATCTCGAATCTTTCTTTTAAGAATGCTTCACAGCTTTTTCTTGTGGCACGTTCGTCAAAGAACATGTGTAATGCATAAAAATCCTTATATTCAGGATAAATGCCGTAACCGGCAAAACCGCCGCCGAGTCCGTTGGAACGGTCGTGCATCGGTTTCATGGCATTGGTGATCATCTCGCCGGACATTCTGCTTCCATCTCGGGAAATGACAGCAGCGATCGCACATCCGGAGGGGATTCGTACCTGGCCTTCCACTTTCATATCGGTACCCTGCCTTTCGGAAAAATAAGATAAAACAAAGACACTCATTTCAGCACAGATACTCGTCTGTACCAAAATGAACGCCTTTGCTCATTTGTCAGTATCATACTCTGAAACCTTTACTTTGTCAAGGTGAAACATTAAAGTTTTAAATTTATTATAACGACTCCGAAGACGATTTTTGATGTAAAACAGTACTGCGAATTACAAAAAGGGGTTGACAAAGAAAATTTGCAGGTGTATAACATGAGCGTAAAGGCAACGGCGTCTTTGAGTGTAAATGCTCGAAGATGCCGTTTTTTTTATTATTTATTAGTGGTCAAAATCAATCTTAAACAAGAACAGCAAAGGAGAGTAAGTTATGGGAACAATAAAAGACTATTTTGGAAGTCAGGTATTTGATGACAGAGTCATGAAAGCTACTTTGTCCGATCAGGTTTATGCATCCCTCAAAAAGACCATTGACGAGGGTACCGAGCTTGATATCGGTGTTGCCCATGCGGTGGCCATAGCAATGAAAGACTGGGCGGTGTCTAAAGGCGCTACTCATTTCACGCACTGGTTTCAGCCGTTGACCGGTATTACAGCCGAAAAACATGACAGTTTTATCACGCCGTCCCCTGACGGCGGTGTGATCATGGAATTCTCGGGCAAGGAGTTGATCAAAGGGGAACCGGATGCATCTTCTTTCCCAAGCGGCGGACTGAGAGCTACTTTTGAAGCGAGAGGGTATACTGCCTGGGATCCTACCTCTTATGCATTTATCAAAGGCAAAACGCTTTGCATTCCTACGGCATTCTGTTCTTACGGCGGGCATGCATTAGATAAGAAAACGCCGCTTCTCCGTTCTATGGAAGCGCTGAATAAACAGGCCATTCGTATCCTCCATTTATTCGGCAACGACACCGTAAAGAGAGTGACCAGTTCTGTCGGTCCTGAACAGGAATATTTCCTTATCACAAAGGAAATGTATGAGCAGCGCCCCGACCTTCGTTTTACGGGCCGCACTCTGTTTGGTGCGAAACCTCCGAAGGGCCAGGAAATGGATGACCATTACTTTGGCGTTATCAAGCCCCGCGTTGCCGCTTATATGGAAGAATTAAACGATGAACTCTGGAAACTGGGGATCCTGGCAAAAACCGAGCATAACGAGGTCGCCCCTGCCCAGCACGAGCTGGCGCCGATCCATACCACCACCAATATTGCCACGGATCACAACCAGCTTACAATGGAGATCATGCAGAAAGTAGCCGCAAAGCACGGCCTTGTCTGCCTGCTTCACGAAAAGCCGTTTGCAGGCGTCAATGGCAGTGGCAAACATAACAACTGGTCGATTGCGACAGATAGCGGACAGAATCTGCTTTCTCCCGGTGCCACGCCTTATGAGAATGCTCAGTTCCTGTTGTTCCTCTGTGCCGTAATAAAAGCGGTGGACGATTATCAGGATCTGCTTCGGATTTCGGTGGCTACTGCCGGTAACGATCACCGGCTCGGTGCAAACGAAGCGCCTCCTGCCGTTGTTTCCATATTCCTCGGTGATGAACTCAATGCAGTTCTGGAGGCGATTGAAAACAACACACCCTATGAGGGAACTGAAAAAACACAAATGAAGCTCGGCGCAGATGTTTTGCCGAAATTCAACCGCGATACCACCGACCGTAACAGGACATCTCCTTTTGCATTTACCGGCAATAAGTTTGAATTCCGTATGCTCGGTTCTTCAAACAGTATTGCTTGTGCCAACATTATGCTGAATACTGCGGTTGCCGAAAGTCTCAGAATCTATGCCGACCGTCTTGAATGTGCAGAAGATTTTGAAACTACGCTTCATGAAATGATAAGAAAAACAATTAAAGATCATAAACATATCATTTTCAACGGAAACGGCTATGATGAAAGTTGGATCAGAGAGGCGACGGAAAGGCGCGGACTTCTCAACTACCGCACGACCGCAGACGCAGTGCCTCATATTCTTGACAAAAAGAATGTGGATATGCTGACCTCTCATGGTGTATTTACAGAGGCTGAGATCAGATCAAGGTATGAGATCACGCTTGAAAACTACTGTAAAACCATTGTCATTGAAGCAAATACAATGGTGGATATGGCAAAAACGCAGATCGTGCCAGCTGTCAGCGCTTATGCATTAGAACTTGCAAGAACGTCGGCAGCAAAGAAGGCTTTGGATTCCACCCTGGCATGCGGTTATGAAACGGATCTTGTCCGTCAGCTTTCAATCTTGACAGACAGAATCTATGCCGGTGCGGCGGCTGTTGAAAATTCGGTCTTGTCGCTTACAGACGCTGAAGATATCGGCGCGGAAGCTGCCCTGATCCGTGATAAAGTTCTGGCCAGGATGAGCGAATTAAGGGTGGCCTGCGATGAGGCCGAAACCTTGACCGCCAAAAGTTATTGGCCTTATCCCACATATGCTGATCTGCTTTTCAGCGTTCAATAAAGGAGGAAGTTTATTATGTCATATAGTTCAGTAAACACAATTTGGGTACTTATAGGAGCCGCGCTCGTATTCTTTATGCAGGCCGGATTTTCGCTCTGCGAAGCCGGATTTACAAGAGCAAAGAATACAGGCAATATTTTGATGAAAAATCTTATGGATTTCAGTATCGGAACTCCGGCCTTTTGGCTGGTAGGATTTGGATTGATGTTTGGCAGCGGGACTGCCTTATTCGGAACGATCGACCCGTTTATTACGGGAGATTACAGCCATATTCTGCCGGAGGGTGTTCCGCTTTGGGCATTTGCCATCTTCCAGACGGTGTTCTGTGCAACATCCGCAACCATCGTGTCGGGTGCAATGGCAGAAAGAACAAAATTCAGTGCTTACTGTATTTATTCGGCATCTATTTCGCTGCTCATTTATCCGATTTCCGGTCACTGGATCTGGGGAGGCGGTTGGCTAGGCCAGCTTGGTTTCCATGATTTTGCCGGTTCGGTAGCGGTACATATGGTGGGAGGTGTCTGTGCAATGATCGGCGCGGCAATTCTTGGTCCGCGTATCGGCAAGTATGATAAAAACGGAAAACCTCGTGCAATTCTTGGTCACAATATTACATTCGCCGCTCTCGGTGTGTTTATCCTTTGGTTTTGCTGGTTTGGATTTAACGGGGCCTCTACCGTTGGTATGGACAGCGATGCTTTGATGGAAACTGCAGGACGCGTATTCTTTAATACAAATCTTTCTGCCGCGGTTGCATGCTGTACGACTCTGGCTGTTACCTGGATTCGTTATAAAAAGCCGGATGTATCTATGACCTACAATGCGGCGCTTGCCGGTTTAGTGGGCATTACCGCAGGCTGTGATGCGGTAAATTCGTTGGGGGCAGCTGTTATCGGTCTTATTTGTGGAGCGGTGATCGTGTTTACAGTTGAGTTTTTTGATAAGGTTGTAAAGATTGACGATCCGGTTGGAGCCATATCCGTTCATTGTGTATGCGGTGCGCTTGGTACCGTTCTTACCGGTTTTCTTGCAACCGGCGTTACAACCGAAAAAGGTTTGTTCTACGGCGGTGGTTTGCATTTTCTTGGTATTCAGTGTCTCGGTGTCCTCTCTGTAGCAGCCTATGTTGCCATTGTCATCACGATCGTGTTTCTGGCTATTAAGTATACCATCGGCCTGCGTGCCGATAAGGAAGATGAACTGGCCGGTCTTGATGTTTCAGAGCATGGTCTGCTGACTGCTTATGCAGGCTTTGCCATGCTTCCTGATACGGCTGCGGAAGAGGAAGACAGGTGTGTGGCAGTTTTGGGGGATATCCCTGTAGCGGAAGCTGTCCCTGTAAAGAAGATGCCGGCCTTTGATGATGGTACTCATAAATTTACAAAGGTTGAGATTATCTGTAAAGAGTCTCGGTTTGAGGCGTTGAAAAACGCGATGATGGATATTGGTATTACGGGTATGACGGTTTCACACGTTCTTGGCTGTGGTGTGCAAAAGGGTAAGCCGGAATACTACCGTGGTGTTCGGGTAGAAGCAAACCTGCTGCCTAAAATACAAGTTGATATCGTTGTAAGTGCGGTTCCCGTCCGCAGTATAATAGAAACTGCAAAAAAGGTTCTCTACACCGGCCATATCGGTGACGGAAAGATTTTTGTTTACGATGTTGAAAATGTTGTAAAGATTCGTACGGGCGAAGAGGGCTATGATGCTTTGCAGGATGTGGAATGAGTACGATCACTTTTCAAACTGCGATCCGGAAAGAGACTGCCTTGGCAGTATTTGAAAAGTATGGGAGGTAAGGTATGGGTGTCCATGAAGAATGCGGTGTATTTGGTGTAATGGCTCCTGAGGTCTGTGATGTTGCAACTTTATCTTATTACGGTCTTTATGCACTCCAGCACAGAGGGCAGGAGAGCTGTGGAATCGTAGTCAATGATGACGGTCTGTTCGTATCCCATAAGGATCTGGGGCTGGTCAGCGAAGTTTTTTCAGGCGAAGTTTTGTCCCGTTTCCCAAGAGGAAGAATGGCAGCAGCACACGTGCGTTATGGTACCACCGGAGGAACGAATCGAAATAATTGCCAGCCTATCGAGGTCAACCATCAAAAGGGCAGAATGGCATTGGCGCACAATGGAAATCTTTCAAATGCCGCAGAATTGCGCAACAAGCTTGAACTGTCCGGTGCTATTTTTCATACTACAAGCGATACCGAGACCATTGCCTATATCATTACGAAAGAACGCCTTAAAACAGCCTCGATAGAGGATGCCGTAAGCAGTGCTATGAATATACTTGACGGTGCCTATTCCTTAATAGTGATGTCTCCACAAAAGCTGATCTGCGCCAGAGATCCTTATGGATTCCGTCCTCTCTGTTACGGAAAAACAAGTGACGGACTGTATGTGGCAGCCTCTGAGAGCTGTGCCATTAAAGCGGTCGGCGGCGAGGTTATCCGTGATGTGGAACCCGGCGAGATTCTTGTTTTCGGCAAAAACGGTGTTATTTCCCGAAAAGAGCACTGTGGCAAAAAGCAGAAAAATCTTTGTGTTTTCGAGTATATTTATTTTGCCCGTGCCGATTCTTTGATCGACGGTGTTTCGGTCCATGCCGCAAGAGTCAGGGCTGGTTCTGTTCTTGCAAAAACACATCCGGTAGAGGCGGATCTTGTAATCGGTGTGCCGGATTCCGGACTTGACGCAGCGCTGGGTTATAGCCAGATGTCAGGTATTCCTTATGGCATGGGACTTATGAAAAACAAATATATCGGTAGAACCTTTATAGCGCCGGGAGACCGGCTTGATAAAGTGAAGATCAAACTTTCTGCGATCGAGGATGTCGTTAAAGGTAAACGAATGGTGCTGATCGATGATTCTATCGTACGTGGGACCACCAGCGGGCGAATCGTAAAATTATTGAGAGAAGCGGGTGCGAAAGAGATACATATGAGGGTCTCTTCGCCGCCGTTTCTGCATCCCTGCCATTACGGAACGGATATTGACTCTGAAGAACATCTGATAGCCTGTAAATATACGGCTGCCGATATTGCCGATCGGATCGGTGCTGATTCCTTGGGCTATCTTCCGGTAGAAAAGCTTTCGGTGCTTACCGGTAACTGCAATTACTGTAGTGCCTGTTTCAGCGGGGATTATCCGACAAAAATACCTACCGACACAAGAAAGGATCGGTTTGAACAGCGATTATCAGATAATTTTGAATCATGAATATCCATTCATATTGTCAGCCGGTTTGGGCTGTGGTAAAATAATACTATCTGGTGATAATTTGCTTAGATTAGTATAAAGATCAAATAGTGATTCTGTTAATTTATTCCCGCGAGCAACGAGCCAAGTGGCTGCTTGCAGACATTTGGCGACT
>ERZ779637.1095-NODE-1095-length-12621-cov-13.379357_pt1 | contig 12621 bp, 15 predicted proteins | sample MGYA00514196_ERZ779637 | MGnify/ENA primary metagenome ERZ779637 (study PRJEB29562, sample SAMEA4376700) | mouse gut metagenome | isolation source: Cecum | study: EMG produced TPA metagenomics assembly of the A DSS colitis mouse model was used to assess the... | reverse complement strand
TGTTTGTCAGCGTTGATGATAAGTTAGTTTCTATACTTCCTTATCACCGTAAAGCAAACATCTTTCAGGATTTTGTATCAAGAATCCGTCTGATTGATCCGGACTTGGAAGCAGCCTTGGATGAACTGCGTACAAGGATAGCGGATGATGTGTTTAAGGAATGGGTGGATGCTTTGAAAGCCTGCCTGTATGACAGGTCGCTAAAAACAACACTGACACCGATTGTGGCCAAACTGTCCGACATGCGTATTGTGAATGCAGAACTGGAATATATGGTCATGGAGCCGAGGAAAGAGTTTATCACAATGGTAGTGCTGGTTGTGGGTAATATTCCCCTTTTGTATTTCTTAAATAAGGATTGGTATCACACACTGATGCACACGGTAGTGGGGCAGATAATGCTCAGTATTGCAGCCATTATTATTTTTGTATCCACAGCCCATGTAATCAGATTGACAAAACCGATAGAGTACAGGTCGTAGAAAGGAGGCAGTATGAATCTGATATTATTTTGTGTGTTTTTGACCTTTTCTGTAGGTTTCTTTCTGCTGCTTGCAGGACTATTACGCCTGCCGACCTTAAAGACCAGCAGGGTAATGATGGATACTGGCAAGGAAGGAAAACAGTTATCCAAGACCTTGGATGCCTTTTATATGGATGGAGCCGTGAAGATTGCTAAATACATCCGTATCAATGATTACAAGAAAAGCAGAATGGCAAGTGTGCTTCGGGCATCCGGACTTGGCATGACGCCGGAAGTATATACTGCATACGCATACCTAAAAGCCGGAAGTATCTTTTTGCTGATTATCCCGGCACTTTATGTGTTTCCTCTGGCAGCTTTATTTGTCATTCTTTTAGGAATCATGATTTATTACAAGGAAATCCAGAAAGCAGCCGAGGAAGAGGATATCAGAAGAATCCTTGCAGTGTACTTTGAGCAGAATGTAACAACCGAAAAGTTCGAAGAATTTGACGGAGAAAGGTGGATTATTTTAAATGATTAGAACTTGATTAAAAACCTGCGATTTCGATTGCCAATCTAATCAGTTGCAGATATAATGATAGTGAAATATTTTAGGGAAAGAGGTGTAATCTTGAATTTATCAGAAGTATTGGAAAAACAGAAGAGATATGAAGCGGCAAGGGACACCTTCCCGGAAATGACAATTGCTTCTTATGAGAAAGCCTTTGAGATTGAATTTGCACATAATTCTACTGCTATTGAGGGTAATACATTAACCTTAATGGAAACCAAAGTAGTATTAGAGGATGGGATTGCCATTGGAGGCAAATCTCTGCGAGAGATATATGAGGTAGTAAATCACAAGAAAGCATATCAGTATGTAAAGGACTGCATCAAAGAAGGTCTGACATTGGATGAAGCAACCGTAAAGGACATTCATGCACTTTTGATGGAGAATATCCTGATAGGCGGCATTTACCGCAGGGAAGAGGTAGTGATAAGTGGTGCCAGCCATACACCGCCGGCAGGGAATGAGATGTATGCCCAGATTAAGAACTTTTATATGGAGCTTGCAGAAAAAAGCAGCTTAAACGGAATCGAACTGGCAGCATGGACCCATGCAGAATTTGTCCGTATCCATCCATTTTTAGATGGTAATGGCAGAACATCAAGACTTCTTATGAACTATCAGCTATTAAAAAATGGTTTCTTACCGGTATCTGTAGCAAAGGAAGACAGACTGGATTATTATAATGCACTGGACAAATATGCTGCAGGGGGAGACTTACAGCCATTTATTGAATTGGTTGCCACATTAGAAGAAAAGCAGCTTGATAAGTACCTTTCCCATGTGCATGAGCAGGAAATGAAACCGCCGGTGCAGACGATGTAATCAGAAACAAGAAAAGAATATAGCAGAAAAAATAAGTATCAGACGAAAACGTTTGGTACTTTTTTTCTGCCCAAATTTAGGAAACAGGAGGTATCCATGAATAAAAACAGAAAGAAAAACACGGTAACGGAATCGGCAGCCGAGGCAAAGCTGAAAGGCTTTTTAGATATGATTGCCCCATCCGTTATCCAGTTTAATACGGACCACTATATTTGTGGAAACACATACCGTAGTGTGTGGGCACTTAGAGAATATCCTACCGCAACGGATGAGCAGGCAATACTTAGACACCTTGGGGAAAAGGATGGTGTTACCTTAAGGATATATACCAGACAGGTCACACCGGCAGAGGAGAAAAAGATTATCAGCAATGCCGCCAATAAGAACCGTATGAAACAGGGGAACACGGAAAACTTACAGAAAACGGTTACTGCAGCAAGCAACTTACAGGATGTGACTACCATCATTGCCACCATGCACCGTAACAGGGAACCTCTGCTCCATACGGCTGTGTTTATCGAATTATCTGCCCCGGACATGGATAAGTTAAAGCTGTTGCAGACAGAGGTGTTGACAGAGTTAATCCGCTCCAAGTTAAATGTGGACAAGCTCCTGCTACGCCAGAAGCAGGGATTTCTGTGTGTCCATCCCGTAGGGAGAAATGTGTTTCGGGAGCAGTTTGAGCGTGCGCTCCCTGCATCCAGCGTGGCCAATCTGTTCCCCTTCAACTATTCCGGCAAAACGGATAAGAATGGATTCTACATCGGCAGGGATAAGTTTGGAAGTAACGTGATTGTGGACTTTAACCAGAGAGCCGATGACAAGACCAATGCCAATATCCTGATTCTCGGAAACTCCGGACAGGGTAAATCCTATCTGTTAAAGCTGATATTAACGATTCTTAGGGAGTCCGGCATGAAGGTTATCTGCCTTGATCCGAAGCATGAATACATCGACCTGACAAACAATCTTGGGGGATGTTTTGTGGACCTTATGAGTGGCGAGTTTATCATTAATGTGTTGGAACCTAAGACTTGGGATGAGAACGGAAGCCCTGAAGATATGGATGCACCGATGGCTTTCCAATGTTCTTCCAAACTTAGCCAGCACATCTCTTTCTTAAAGGACTTTTTCCGTACTTATAAGAATTTTACGGACAGCCAGATTGATACCATTGAAATCATGTTAGGGAAATAATAACACTTTCAAAAAGAGCAATTCAAAAAAATATAAAAGAATTGGTGGATGCTGATATTATAGAACGTGAAGGTTCAGCTAGAAAAAGTTACTGGAAGATAAAAGAATAAGAAAATAAAATGGCCGGAATCAAGCCTCCAAGTTCCAAAAAATTTGGAGGTTTTCTTCTGCCCATTTTTAGTGGAAAGGAATTTCCGAAATGAAAAATCTATGGTACAATATCTTAGAAGTTATCAAAGGGATAAGTGGATCATAGAGAAAGAGCAGAACACAAATCACTCATAAGCAGTAAGGCTTAATCTTACAAACAAATCTAATCTTTTTCTATGGCAGGTGCAAAGTGATGCATCATGCTGACTTTTTTTGCAGGTCCGATAGGGGACTTTTGCATCATTTTAGAACCCAAACTTGACGAAGAAGTCATGGGTTATGCATCTAAATTGCATAGACATGGCATGTGGAGACGGTATGTTTATTGTCCAAACTTCATTCAGACCAGCATATTGAGGTTGAGCTTCAGATGGACGAGCTTGATTTAACGGTTGAGGAGAGCAAGGCAACCTATGAGGAAATCAAGGATTATGTGTTGGAGCATACGGGGGTGAAAGTCAGCAGTTTGTATATAGCGCAGGTAAAGCAGAAATGTGGTATTATTGAGAGGGAAAATTACAATTTGCCGAAATCGGAAGATTCCAGACAGCCGAAATGCCCACCGGAGAAGGAAGATGTTATTATAGAGGCATTGAGATATTTCAAGATGATTTGAAAATTGAGTATATTTTCAAATAGCAATATGCATATCCTTAAGAAATTTTGTGAGAGCAATAAAAAATATTCACTTTGATCGAAGGAGAAAAGAACAAATGAGTAAGATTTTAGAAGAAATTATTAAAGAGTCAGAATATAAACTGACGCAGTTTCAGAGCAGTTCTATTGACGCCGGAAGAAATTGTCAGGCAGTTATATCTTTACAAGCTGATACATGAGTATGGTTATCCGATAGAGCGAATGGAATTGGAACGGGCAATTACATTTGGAATAGAAAAGAAACGTGCCGATATTGTCATTTTTCATAAGAACAATCCTACTTCTGAAGAAATTATTGTAGAGTTAAAGAAACCCAAATTAAAAGACGGCAAAGAGCAGTTGAAATCATATTGTAATGCTACGGGAGCGATTATCGGGGTATGGACAAATGGTGAACAGATTTCTTTTTACCATAGAAAAGACCCTAAAGATTTATTTACGATATATATGGAAGATGTGTCAAACAAAATGTATGCGTAAATTATAGTCTGCATGGACAGACTGCCCAAAACAAACAGGGGTGTTGTCGCCCGATTACGGCAGAAATTTTTTGAAACATATTTAGCAAATAGTAAGGTTTTTTGCCTATTTACCTTATACAATTATTTTGGGGTTGAACGGAAGGAAAGAACCCCTTTTGAAAACTGAATATTGAACGACATACAGGACGTGAGGATATGTGTAGCCACTATGTAGGTGCGCCATGATACGCCTGCTCCGATGATTTCGGAGTTGAACGTGAAGGAATGGAAAACAATCCATAGAAGCAAAGGTGTGTAGCGATAAAAACCTGACAAAATGCACAGCAGTTGTGCGGGGCGATGAGGCATATCTGTGATAATGATACTTCTGAATTTAACCATTAAAATTCAGTCATATAATGACGGTGTAATTCCGATGTGGGCAGCGTATTGACCTGCCGCTTGTATGTGATTTATTTGATTAAGGAATGAGAAAAGTGACAGGGAATTTGTAATCTTTTTTTGTGTATCAAAACAGCGTAAGGGCAGTTATGAACGTAACAGTTTATAGCTGTCCTTTTTGCGTTCATATGGAGGAAGTGCTTATGATTGATGAATGGAGCGGACTGGCGGATATGCTGGCAAATTTGATTGAAAAATATGCGTCAGAATTAGATATAGAAAATTTACCTGATATAGCAGGAGATAATCATGCGGAAGATGAAAGATATAAAGCAGAAAATTTGCCGAAAAATTGAAAGATGCGTCTTGTTAATGATGGTTACAAGAGATATAATAAAACATGATAAAGATGTCCAAACCATTGCTGGAGAAAGTGCAAAATAACGAGATGACTATGGATTATAGAGAAGAAATTGGAAAATCAAATATGATAATTTATACAACAGAAGACGGCTTATCAAAGATTGAAACAATCTTCGATGGCGATACGGTCTGGTTGTCAAAGGCGCAGATGGCGGAGTTATTTCAGAGAGATCGTTCTGTAATTTCAAAACACATAAAAAATATCTTTGAAGAAGGAGAGCTTTCCAGAGAAGGTAATGTGCAAATTTTGCACATTGCAAATTCCGATAAGCCTGTAGAATTTTATAATCTCGATGTAATCATTTCTGTTGGTTATCGTGTGAAATCAAAACGAGGCACACAGTTTAGGATATGGGCAACTGGAATTTTGAAAGAGTATATGCGCAAAGGCTTTGCGCTGGATGATGAACGCCTGAAAAACTTAGGCGGCGGTGGATATTTTAAGGAACTGCTCGAGCGGATTAGAGACATTCGTGCATCTGAAAAAGTATTTTACAGGCAGGTATTGGAGATTTACGCTACCAGCATTGACTATGACCCGAAAGCGGAAATATCAATTCAGTTTTTTCAGAAAGTTCAGAACAAAATTCATTATGCCATTCATGGGGAGACGGCGGCGGAAGTTATTTATACAAGAGCGGATGCAGAAAAAGAATTTATGGGACTTACCACATTTGCAGGAAATCAACCGACTTTGCGAGAGGCTGTTATTGCCAAAAACTATCTGAATGAAAAAGAACTTCGTGCAATGGGGCAGCTTGTGTCGGGATATTTGGATTTTGCAGAGCGTCAGGCAGAACGGGAACAGGCTATGACCATGGAAGATTGGGCGAAGCATTTAGACCGAATTCTAACAATGAGCGGCGAACAGTTGTTGTCAGGAAACGGGAGCGTGACACATAAGCAGGCGGTGGAAAAAGCAGCCGGAGAATATAAGAAATATAAAGAACGAACTTTAAGCGATGTGGAACAGGATTATTTGGACTCAATAAAAATATTGGGTAAAAAAGCAGATAAAGATTAAAATTTACAGATCTATAAAAGAATATGGTTATCAAAATGTAAAAGTGCAACGAGCGTTGTATAAATGAGATAAGGGATAGAAAATGGAGAGCTTGGTATGAAAAGAGAAAAAATTAAGGTTTATACATATACAAGAGTATCTACAACCATGCAGACAGACGGTTATTCCTTAGACGCACAGAAAGCCAGAATGAAAGCGTATGCTGACTATAATGATTATGAAATTGTCAGTACATACGAGGATGCTGGAAAATCCGGCAAGTCCATTGAGGGACGGTTAGAATTTAACCGCATGATGGAGGACATCAAGTCAGGGAAAGACGGCGTTTCTTTTGTTCTTGTTTTTAAGTTGTCACGATTTGGTAGGAATGCGGCGGATGTACTTTCCACATTACAGGTCATGCAGGATTTCGGGGTAAATTTAATTTGTGTGGAAGATGGAATTGATTCTTCTAAGGATGCAGGTAAATTGATGATTTCTGTCCTGTCAGCAGTTGCCGAGATTGAACGGGAAAATATCCGTGTCCAAACAATGGAAGGGCGTATCCAGAAAGCCCGCGAAGGAAAATGGAACGGCGGATTTGCGCCATATGGTTATCAGTTGATAGACGGTAAACTTCAGATTAATGAGGAAGAAGCAGAAGCGATAAGAGTAATCTTTGACCAGTATGTACATACGGATATTGGCGCTAACGGTGTGGCAAAATACCTTGAAAACCACGGCATTCAAAAAATACAGCGGCAGAACGGGAAAAATCCTCTTTTTGATGCGCATTTAGTGCGCCTTATCCTGAAAAATCCGGTGTATTGCGGTAAAATTGCTTACGGACGCAGAAAGACAGAAAAAGTGTATGGAACACGAAACGAGTATCATCTTGTGGAGCAGGATAATTATATTCTGACGGACGGACAGCATGAAGCTATTATTGCGGAAGATGTCTGGCAGGCTGCACAGGTAAAGCTACTTGCACAGGCGAAAAAATACGAACATGTAAACAGAGGTAAAGACACAAAAACGCATCTTCTTTCGGGAATCGTCAAGTGTCCGGTCTGCGGCGCGGGCATGTATGGGAATAAGAGCATCAAACGCAAAAAGGACGGGACGAAATACAAGGACTTTTATTACTATGGTTGTAAGCACCGTACCATGACACGGGGGCATAAGTGTGATTATAAAAAGCTGATCAGAGAGGAACTGTTAGATGATGCTGTGGCGGAAGTCATCGTTAAGCTGGTTGGCAATCCCAAGTTTGCGGCAATGATGCAGGAGAAGATTAACAGCAAAGTGGATACTGCCATAATAGACGCAGAACTTGCAGATTTTGAAAAACAGTTGAGGCAGTATTGTGCCGTCAAACTAAAGCTGGCAGAGGAAATTGATTCCCTTGATTCGGATGACAGACATTATATGAAACGGAAGGCAGACCTTGATGACAGGCTCTATCGGATGTACGATAAGATAGAGGATGTGGAAACACAACTGATTGAAACAAGGGCAAAGAAGCAGGCGGTTGAAGCCGAGAAGCTTACGGGAGATAATATCTATAAAGTATTGATTTATTTTGAAAAGCTGTATGCTATGATGAATGAAGTAGAGCGGCGGCAGCTTATGGAAGCATTGATTTTCGAAATACAGATATATGAGGACAGACAGCCGAATGGACAGTGGCTAAAATCCATTAAATTCAGACTTCCGATTATTGAGGAAGACATGGATTTGGGTTTGGAAGATGATAAGCATGTAGAGACGGTAGTTTTGATGTCAAGAAAAGAAAAATAATGGTCAGAAAGTGGCGTATTTCCGGGATTTTTCGGAAGCTGGGATGTAAGACCTGACAGCTGAAAAGCTCGTTATTTTATATGGAAACATATCTGCTGCGGAAATGTGTATCAGGATGTGGCCTTGGATTAGATAACTCAAATTGAGTGTGTGAATTAGATGGCAAGGATTTGGAAGTGATTTATGAAAGAAGAAAAAAGCTGACAACAAATTATTATGAAGAGCCGTATGCGGAAAATCCGCACGTACGGTTCTGTGAGGGGCTTACATTGTGAGGTGTAAGTCTACTCGACTGGAGGAGTAATGACAGAATCTTATTTTGACGAGAGTCAGGATGATTTGACTTTAGAAGAAGACAGGGAAGAACGGGAATACCGTCTCCGCTACGAGAGAAGGCAGCGTATGCGCCAAGAGCGACAGCGTCGCATGAGAAGGCGGCAGATGATGCAGCGGACGCTGCTCCTTGTCATTGTCGGTGTGATCACGGTTTTGATCGTTGCAACCGTTAAACACGGCAAAAAGGCGGAGGAAGAAGGCGCGCAGGATCAGGCGGTGGAAGCTGTGGAACAGCCGGATCAGCTGGAGATAGAAAAAATCAGGGAAAGCATCATGGAAGAGGAGAATGCCGGCAAGTCGGAAACCGAGGAAATGGAGGCAGACAAAACGGAGACAGAGAAGGAAATTCCGGTTTTTCGTTTTGAGGAGACGGAGGACACGGCTTACATCGACAGTGCGGACGTAATCAGCACGAATGCGATTCTGGTGGATGAGAGCAGCGATCAGATTGTCGCGGCAAAGGGAGCCAGGGAGAGGATTATGCCCGCTTCCATGACGAAAGTGCTGACGATATTGGTGGCGGCAGAACACATTTCGGAGGAAGAACTGGACGACACCTTCACGATGACCCGGGAGATTACGGATTACGCTTATGTGAACGACTGCAGCTCTGTGGGGTTTCTGGATGAGGAGAAGGTGCCGGTGCGGGATTTGTTTTACGGGACGGCAATGCACTCCGGCGGTGACGCCGCGCTGGGGCTTGCCTTCTACGTGGCGGGATCCCAGGAGGCTTTTGTGGATCTGATGGACGAGAAGCTGGATGAACTCGGCATAGCGGACAGCACGCATTTTACCAACTGCGTCGGGATTTATGATGAGAATCATTACAGCACGGTCTACGATATGGCGGTGATTATGAAGGCGGCGCTGCAAAACGACCTATGCAGGGAAGTGATGTCGAAGCACATTTACACCACGAAACCCACGGTGGAACACCCGGAAGGCATTGAGATTTCCAACTGGTTTCTGCGAAAGATTGAGGACAAGGATACAGGCGGCGAAGTGGTCTGTGCCAAAACGGGATATATCGTCCAGTCCAAAAACTGTGCCGTAAGCTATGAGATGTCCGCGGGCAAAACGCCATATATCTGTGTGACGGCGGGCTCCACAAGCAACTGGCGGTGCATTTACGACCACGTGGAAATTTATAACAGATATATCCCGTCGGCGTAAAACAGGAATGTCTGTCTGAGGGCAGCGCACGGGGAGGAAGAGGCGCATTCTATGTTAAAAATGGTTAAGATTGCCATCGGAAGCGTGATCTCTATTTTTCTTGCTGATATGATGGGACTGAGCTACAGTACGTCGGCGGGCATCATAACGCTTCTGACGATACAGGACACCAGCCGGGAGACGATTGCCATCTCCGCGAAAAGAATCGGCGCCTTTCTGGTGGCGGCGGTTCTCTCTTATGTGGTGTTTCAATTTTTCGGATATCATGTATTTTCTTACGGCGTTTTCTTGTTCCTTTTTATCGCCTGTTGTGATCCGCTCCGTCTGGGAAGTGCAGTTTCCACCAATGCGGTACTTGCCACGCATTATATGCTGGAACAGAATATGACGACTGCACAGGTCGGAAACGAAGCGCTGCTCCTGCTGATCGGGGCGGGTATCGGAACGCTCCTGAATCTGTATATGCCGGGAAAGGAAAAAGAGATTCGTATGACGCAGTACTGGCTGGAGGAGGATTTGCGGGCGGTGCTTTTGCGGATGTCGGAATATATCGGGAAAGAGGACAGGTCGGATTATACAGAAAGCTGTTTTGACAAGCTGCAGACGGATATTGCCGCCGGAAAAAAACAGGCTTTTGCCTACATGAACAACACGTTTTTCCAGGAATCGAAATATTTTATTGACTATATGAATATGCGGGAGCAGCAGACGGTCGTCCTGCGGGATATTTATAAGAAGATTATGAGTATGCGGACGGTTTTGCCGCAGACCGGACAGGTGGCGGAGCTGCTTCGGGAAACTGCCGTGACGTTCGGGGAGTCCAACAATGCGAAAGACCTGCTTGCGAGACGGGAGGAGGCGCTTAGGCGGATGCAGGATTCCGAACTGCCGGTTACGAGACAGGAGTTTGAGGACCGGGCGGTGCTTTACGGCATTATGACGGATCTGTCGTATTTTTTGCAGTTGAAGAAGGAGTTTGCCGATTCGCTGACGAAAGAGCAGGTTCTGAAATACTGGGATGGAGTAGAAAGCGGTGAACGGCAAAACTTGTAAGAGGTATGAGGGTGCGTTATAATAGACGAAATGAAATGGGGTAGTCTTTCGGGAAGGGAGACGATATGGAAAAGAAGGTATCGGAATCCAGAATAGAGCAGGTATATCAGGTACGCCCGGAGCATTTAAACGGCGCGGGCAGACTGTTCGGCGGCAGGCTGATGGAGTGGATCGACGAGCTGGCGGGGCTTGTGGGCATCCGTCATGCGCAGCGGGACGTGATAACGGCTTCTGTCGATAATCTGAAATTCATTCGGGGCGCTTATCTGAAGGACTTGATTGTGCTGATCGGCAGGGTGACCTATGTGGGAAGGACGTCCATGGAAGTGCGGGTGGATACTTATATTGAGAGTATTGACGGCATCAGAAAGCCCATAAACAGAGCTTATCTGACACTGGTTGCGATTGACGGGGAAGGGCATCCGACAGAGGTGCCGGGGCTTATCATCGAGACAGAGTCGGAAAAGGCGGAGTGGGAGGCAGGAATCAGGAGGAGGGAAATGCGTAAGCAGAGGAGAGAAGAAGGGTTTTGAGCGGAAGAGAAATGAAAGAGGGAAGAAAAGATGGCGACGACAAAGGAATTTCACGATTATGTGGTGGGAAATCTGCAGAGGGTGGGCGACGTGACCACCAGAAAGATGATGGGGGAATACTGTGTCTACTTTCAGGGAAAGCTGATCGGGGATATCTGCGGCAACTGTCTGTTCCTAAAGCCCACGGAATCGGTTCTCCGCCTGCTGCCGGATGCGGACAGGGATTATCCTTACGAAGGTTCCAAAACACAGATGGTCATTGTGGAGGATGTGGAGAACGAGGCGCTCATGGCGGAAATTTTACAGGAAATGTACAGGGAACTGCCGGAGCCGAAGAAGAAGGCAAAGAAAGTTTAGAAATTTTTAACAGGTAGAGACGGCAGGGGGATGGTATACTTGTCGTATAGGAAATCCATGAATTAGAAAAACAAGGAGAAGACCATGCCAAATGCGAATGCGACAAAAGCCGCGTTGGGAGAATCCCTGAAAAAACTGGTTTTGACAAAGCGGCTTGAAAAAATAACGATCAGTGATCTCACTGCGGACTGCGGCATCAGCAGGATGGCGTTCTACTATCATTTCAAGGATATTTACGACTTGGTGGAATGGGTCTGCGTGGAGGACGGCAGGAAGGCTCTGCAAGACAAAAAGACTTATGAGACGTGGCAGGAAGGGATGGGGCAGATTTTTGATGCCGTTCTGGAAAATAAGGACTTTATCCTGAACGTGTACCGCAGCATTGGCAGGGAAAAGATAGAGAGCTACCTCTACAAATTTACATACGATATGATAAAAGGCGTGGTGGAGGAAAAGTGCAGGGGGATTGACCTTGCGGCGGATCACAAGGTTTTTATTGCGGACTTTTATAAGTACGGCTTTGTGGGAATCATGCTGGACTGGATCAGCTGCGGCATGAAGGCGGATTACGAGGAGATTGTGGAAAATATGGGCGTGATGCTGCACGGCAATATCGCCCGCTCCATTGAAAATTTTGAGAAAGCGGACAACGCAGGGTAAATGGTTTACATAATGCACAGACTGGCAGTAGTATAATTTGCATAATGGCGTTGTGGCGCTGTTTTTCTAATCAAGCAAGGCGGAATGATAAGTTTTTTATCATTCCGTCTTTTTTGTAAATTGGTAAAAACGGGAAGAATGGGTATGATAGCTTTAGTAATCAAAAAGAAAACAGCGGCGGAAGGAAACCGCCGGAATCAGAAAGGTGGAACATATATGGCAAGTAAGAAAAATATCGGACTTGGCGTGGCGGCAGTTGCGGCAGCAGGAGCAGGCGCGGCGTTGGCGGCGAAGAGCTTGAAGAAACATGCGAATGTAGGTCTGGAGCAGGGGCAGGTGACGCAGGATAGCTTTGACGGGGAAAAAGCAGGGAAGGCTGCGGGCAGGAGCCATCGGAAGTACACAGAGCTGGATTACCGCAACACCGAGCTTGGCAGGTATGATAAAAACAGCAAGGGCATCTATTACAGCAACGGCAACTATGAGGCGTTTGCGAGACCCCGGAAACCGGAAGGCGTGGACGAGAAAAACGCTTACATCGTAGGCAGCGGTCTCGC
>ERZ779637.1093-NODE-1093-length-12668-cov-10.794418_pt1 | contig 12668 bp, 14 predicted proteins | sample MGYA00514196_ERZ779637 | MGnify/ENA primary metagenome ERZ779637 (study PRJEB29562, sample SAMEA4376700) | mouse gut metagenome | isolation source: Cecum | study: EMG produced TPA metagenomics assembly of the A DSS colitis mouse model was used to assess the... | reverse complement strand
AGCTCTGCAAACTATGTCTCTTTTTCTTTTTGCGAAACTTATTCTACCTTATCTAGTTCTATTTTCCTACATCAGGGGGCTTTTGTCTATTGTCCGGTTTTACGGGGGCAAGCTTAATAAGCCTCTCCCGGGTGTTTTTGGAAGTGTCCCCGATCAATAGCGCGGGCAGAGCTATTGTCTCCGCACCGTAAACCCCGCCGCCTCACCCCACTCTGTGGCGCGGCGGGTAAAGGTCTTCCGCGAAACGCCCAGCTGCTTCCCTGCATCTGTGGCGGTGATGTATCCGTTCCACCAGTCCTCGGCCAATTCCTCGAACTCCTCCGGCATCGGGATGCGCTCAGGTCCAAACCGAACGCCCCGCTCCAGCGCGGCCGCAATCCCCTCCGCCTGCCGCTGGTGGATGAACTCCCGCTCCGTCTGGGCCACGTAGCTCAGGAGCTGGAGCACAATGTCTGCTACCAGCGTCCCGGTCAGGTCCCGGCCCTCCCTGGTATCCAGCAGCGGCATGTCCAGCACGACAATGGCCGCCCGGCAGGTTTTAGTGATGTAGGCCCACTGCTCCAGAATATCATCGTAATTTCTGCCCAGCCGGTCAATGCTTTTGACAACCAGAATATCCCCAGGCCGGAACAGCTCCACAAGGGCCTGATACAAGGGCCGATCAAAGTTTTTCCCGGACTGCTTCTCAACCACAATATCCTTTGCGGCCACTCCAAACTCCCTCAGCGCGATCAGCTGCCGGTCCTCGTTCTGCGTCCTGGTAGATACGCGGGCATAACCGTACATAATACCTGACATTCGATCTTTCCTCCTTGCTTTCGCGGAATATCGGTATTATAACGGTATTTTCTGGGTGTGAGGACTTGTCTCGCTAAAAAAATTAAAAAAGCACCCCAAAGGGCCTGATATACTCAATCTTTATATTAGCTGAAAATTGACAATAGGGGTGGGGGAAATATCCCACACCCCTACTATTCTTAATGCACCCTGCTTGCCGGCGTTTGGGATTGCCCCCGAGGGAGCGGGCGGCACACGGGAAAGACCCGCCGCCTCACCCGCCGATCCGATTCATCCCCCTGGCGGACTCCGAGCGGGCGGAGGCGGAGAGCTGGCCGTGCTGCTCCGGCTTGTGACGGATCGCCTGCTCCAGCCGCCGCCGCAGGTCCGGTCCGTGGAGTCCCCGGACGGATATCTCCTCCCTCGAGTGGAGGCAGGGCTTGAGGTACCCGTCCGCCGTCAGACGGATGCGGTCACACTGGGCGCAGAAGCACCGGCTCAGAGGCCGGATGAGCCCCACCGTCCCCGCGGCCCCGGGCAGGCGGAACCGCTCCGCCACGCCGGTTCTCTCTCCCGCCGCCGGCTCCAGCCGGGGCAGACGCTCCAGCACCGCCTCGCAGGGCAGGTAGGCCTCCGGACCAAAGCCCGCCGTGTCCCCGATGGGCATCAGCTCAATAAACCGCACCTCCACCGGCTCCCGCTCCGTCAGGGCCGCCAGGGCGGGGATCTCGTCGTCGTTGAACCCGCCGATGAGCACGCAGTTGAGCTTCAGCGGCGTCAGGCCCGCGTCCCTGGCTGCCTGGATGCCCGCCAGCGTGTCCTCCAGACGGCCGCCCCGGGTGATCCGGCAGTACTTCTCCGGGTCCAGGGTGTCCAGGCTGATATTCACCCGGTCCACCCCCGCCGCCTTCAGCTCTGCCGCCATCTCCGGCAGCAGAAGCCCGTTGGTGGTCAGGGTCAGCTCCTGCAAACGGGGGATGCGCCGCAGCTCCCGGCACAGGGATAGAACGCCCCGTCTGACCAGCGGTTCGCCGCCGGTGAGGCGGATTTTTTTGACCCCCAGCTCCACCGCCGCCCGGGCGATCTCCCCGATCTCCTCCAGAGAGAGGATCTGATCGTGGGCCTGCTTCCGCACCCCCTCCGGCGGCGTGCAGTAGACGCACCGCAGGTTGCACAGGTCCGTCAGGGAGATCCGCAGATAGGTGATCTCCCGCTCAAATGTATCCTTCACGCGCCCTCTCCTCTCCCAGCTCCGCGCCCCAAAGCGCGGCCTCTCTTACAACGCGGTCCACCATCTCGTGGACAAAATTGCAGTTCCTGCACAGGCGGAACCACTCCGGTGCGCCGCCGCTGCCCGCCAGCGTCCGGTCCGGAATGAGGCCCAGCGCCGTCACCAGCGCGCCGCAGGCCAGCCTGTCCCGCATTCCGGTTTCCAGGTTTCGCACCATGACCCCCTGGATCCGGTCCTCTCCCAGGATCTCGTCCACCGTGGACCGCAGCAGCACCGGGATGCGGTACGCCTCGATGCACGCCCGGCGGTTTCGGGCCAGACCGCCCAGGGCGGACCGCTGCTCAATGACGGCTGTCACCCGTTTCCCCGCCTGGACAAGTTGCCGGGCCATGATCTGGCCCACGTCGCCGCTGCCCAGAATCACAATGTCGTCCCCTATGTCGTAATGACCCAGGTTGGTCAGCCTCTGGGCCTGACCGGCGGTGTAGACCCCCTTGGGCCGGGTCCCCGCCATGGGCAGGGAGTGGACCGTCCTCTCCCGGCACCCCGCGGCTAGGACACACCTCCGGAACGCCGCCCGCTCCAGCCCGGTCCGGCTGGAGAGCAGGGCGGTCCGGTCCGGCCCCAGCTTCAGCACAGAGACCCCGGTACGGACGCGGACGCCGGAGCGCTCCACCCGCTCAACCAGCCGCCGGGCGTAGGCGGGGCCGGTGAGGCCCTCGCCAAACCCCCGGTGAAGGCACTGGCGCAGTACGCCGCCCAGCGTCCCCTCCGCCTCCGCCAGAAGGACGCTGCCGCCCCTCTCCGAGGCCGCCAGCGCGGCGGCCAGACCTGCCGCGCCGCCGCCAATCACCAGAATATCACAACAAACCATCCGCTCCGCCCATCAGCTCCAGGACCGCCTGGGCGCACCGGCTCCCCTGACAGCAGCCCATGCCCGCCCCGGTCCTGCGTTTTATGCCCTCCACTGTGGAGGCCCCCCGTCTGACGGCCTCCAGAATCTCGCCCTTTGTCACGTCCCGGCACCGGCAGACCACCTCGCCGAAGTCCGGGTTCTCCCGGATCAGGGCGCTCCGCGCCTCCTCATCCAGCCCGCGCACCCGGCGGATGCCCCGCCGGCTGGGATCATAGCGGGGATTCCTGCCCGGGCTCCCCAGGAACCGGGCCGCGAGGGCCGCCGCATACTCCCCCAGGGGCTGGGCGCAGGTGAGCCCGGGGGTCTTGATGCCCAGCAGGCTGATGAGCCCGTCCTCCTCCAGGATGGTAAACCCGGAGATGGACCGGTCCGCCGGCAACCACACGCCCTCCTGCTCCCGCACCTCGCGGGGGTTGGGCCGCAGGGCGGCAAAGCTCCGGATGACCTCCCCCAGGGGCAGGTCCGGGACCACCTGGGCGCACAGCCGGTACAGCGTATCCAGCCCCTCCCGGGACACGGCCCGGCCCGAGACGGTATCCCGCTCCGTGGGTCCCACCAGCAGGCTCCCGTCTGTGGCTGGCGTCAGGGTCAGGCCCTTGCCCCGCTCCTCCGGCTCATGAAAAAGAATGTGCCGGACAAATCCGGCGGCCGGGCTGTCCAGGACCAGATAGTCCCCCGCTGTGGGGAAAATCCGCACCGCGGGGAGCTTTGTCATCTCCCGCACCGCGTCCGCCCGCAGCCCGGCGCAGTTGACCACCGCCCGGGCGGCCCAGCTGCCCCGGCTCGTGTCCAGCCGGTAGCCGGAGGAGGTCCGCTCCATGCGCAGGACCTCCTCCGAGAAGCGAAAAACCGCCCCGTTGCTCCGGGCGCTCTCAAAGGCCGCAGCGCCCAGCTCCCAGGGGATCACCGTCCCCGTGCCCGGGGCGTACAGCCCCAGCCGGACGCCGGGGGCCAGATGGGGCTCCCGCGCATATACCTCCTCCGGTCCCAGCAGCGCCAGCCCGGGCACGCCGTTGGTCCGGCCCTGACGGAGCTTTTTCTCCAGGACCGCGGCACCCCTGGGGCCAAAGGCGGCCATCAGGGAGCCGCACCGGGAGAAGGGCACGTCCAGCTCCTGGCACAGCCGGTCAAAGTCCCGGTTGGCCCGGACGCACAGCCGGGTTTTCAGGGTCCCCGGCTTGGTGTCGCACCCCGTGTAGACAATGCCCGTGTTTACCCAGGAGATCCCGGTGTAGACGTCCTCCCGGGCCTCCAGCACCGTGACGCGGAGCTGGTAGGCGGTCAGAGCCCGGGCGGTGAAGCAGCCCAGCAGCCCTCCGCCGATGACGGCCACGTCCGTGTGGTCCATCAAAACCGCTGCCGCACCAGGCCCGGGTTCTCCAGCCGGTAGCCCCCCAGCTTCTCCAGGCGCTCCCGGAAGGCCCCGCTCCCCAGCACCTCCAGCAGCCGCTGCACCATGGGGGTGTCGAAGGCGCTGTCGGGGATGAGCAGGTCATACTGCTCCATGCACACGGGCAGAAAGTCCAGGCCGTAGAGCCGGGCTGCCGAGAAGATGCCCATGCCCGCGTCAGCGGTGCCGGCGGCGATCTGGGCGGCCACGGAGGTGTGGGTGAACTCCTCCCGGTCATAGCCGTAGATCCCCGCCGTATCCATGCCGTTTCTTTTGCACAGGTAGTCGATGAAAATCCGGGTGCCGGAGCCCTTCTGGCGGTTGACGTACCGCAGCCCCTCCCGGAGCAGGTCCTCCAGGCCTCGAACGCCCAGGGGGTTGCCGGGGGGCAGCATGAGCCCCTGGGTCCGGCCCACGCACTCCACCAGGCGGACGCCGCCGCTGGGGAAATACCTCCGGATAAAGGCGGCGTTGTAGCTTCCGTCCCCCTCGTCCAGCAGGTGGACCCCGGCGATGTGGGTCTCCCCCCGGCGCACCGCCATGATGCCGCCCATGGACCCCACGTGGGTGGAGCTCATGCAGAGGGACGGGTCCGCCAGATGGAGCAAATCCGCCGCCTCGTCCAGCAGGGGATCGTGGCTGCCGATGGACACCAGGGTGTTCTCCAGCTCATGGGCCGGCCGCAGCAGCCGCACCGCCACCTGGCTCCCGGCCTCATAGCCCTCCACCCCCTGGAGGACGGTCAGGATGCCGTCGGCCCGCATGAAGGAAGAGACCACGCCGCTGCCCCGGCTGAGGGGGGAGGCCATCAGCTTTCCGCCCACCCGGCCCAGCCGGACCCGGACGAACTCCTGATATTTGAGCCCCGACACCACCGCCCGGGACAGAACGGCCTCCTGGCAGGGCTCCCCCTGGGGGGCGGTCCGGTACCAGTCCTCCAGCAGGGGCCGCAGCAGCTCCGTGAGCACCAGGATGCCGGAGACCGGGTAGCCCGGGACCCCCAGAATGGGTTTTTTCCCCCGATACCCCAGGATAGCGGGCTTGCCGGGCTTCATGGCAATGCCGTGGTACAGCACCTGCCCCACCTCCCGGATGACGGCGGCGGAGTGGTCCTCCCGGCCGGCGGAGGACCCGGCGTTGAGCAGCACAGCGTCGCACTGGTCCAGGGCGGTCCGCACCGCCTCCAGGATGGCCTCCCGCCTGTCCGGCACAATGGGGTAGGTCCTGGGCTCCGCCCCCCACTGGGTGAGCATGGCGGAGAAGATGGAGGAGTTGAACTCCACAATGTCCCCGGGCTTCGGGTCCGCGGTGGGGGGGACGATCTCGTCCCCGGTGGGGATGATCCCCACCACAGGCCGGCGCAGCACCTCCGCCTCCAGCACCCCGGCGGCCAGCATGGCGCCGATGGCGGCGGGGGAGATGACCGCGCGGGAGCCCAGGATCATCTCCCCGGCGCACACGTCCTCGCCGATCTGCCGGATGTGCTGCCAGGGGGCGGCGGAGGCGTAGAGCCGCACCGTGCCGTCCTCCTGGCGGATCACGTCCTCCACCATCACCACCGCGTCGCAGCCCGGGGGCATGGCTCCGCCGGTGGGCACGGCCACGCAGCCGCCGCTCTCCAGTGCCTCCTCCGCCCCCGTTCCCATGAGAATCTCGCCCCGGAGCTTCAGAATGGCGGGAATGGCGTCGGAGCAGCCGAAGGTGTCGGCGGAGCGGACGGCGTAGCCGTCCACGGTGGAGCGGTCAGAGCCGGGGACGTACTCCGATGCCACCACCGGGGCGAAGAGGATCCGGCCCCGGGCCTGGCCCAGGGGGACCTCCTCCGGGCTGGGGCGGGGAGGGAAGGCGGCTTCCAGGGTGAGCAGAGCCTCCTCCGGGGTTTTCACAGTCAGCATGGAGCATCCATCCCCTGTTTCAGAAGTCCCGGACTTACAATCCGCGCACGTCCGGGCTATACTGCAATCAAGCAATTCATCAGGCAAGGGGGATTGAGGTATGGAAGAGCGGTATTCCCGCAATATTCACTCCGTCTCGGCGGAGGAGCAGGCGGCCCTGGCCCGAAGGCGGGTTCTGGTGGCGGGCTGCGGCGGCCTGGGGGGCTATCTCATCGAGTATCTGGCCCGGATGGGCGTGGGGGAGATCACGGCGGTGGACGGGGACGTGTTCGAGCCGTCCAATCTGAACCGCCAGCTCCTGTCCACCCAGGCCCTGCTGGGGACCGGCAAGGCCCTGGCCGCCCGGGAGCGGGTCCGGGCCGTCAACCCGGCGGTGGCGGTGCGGGCCGTGGAGGCGTTTCTGGACGGGGAAAACGCCGGCGGGCTGGTCCGCGTCCAGGACCTGGTCCTGGACGCCCTGGACAGCGTTCCCGCCCGGCTCTTTCTGGAGGACGCCTGCGCCCGGGAGGGGGTAACCATCGTCCACGGGGCCATCCAGGGCTGGTCCGCCCAGGTGTCCGTGGTCCCCGCCGGGAGCGGCCTGCTCCGCCGGCTCTACGGCTCCCAGGCCACGCCCCGGGAGAAATCCAGCCGGCCCTTCACCCCGCCTCTCTGCGCCGCCGTGCAGGCGGCGGAGGCGGTGAAGCTGCTGTGCGGCCGGGCCCCGGAGCTGGCGGGAAAGCTGCTGCTGGCGGACCTGCGGCGGATGGAGTGGGACGTGCTCACCCTTCCGCAGCCGGAGCCAGGTACGCCAGAGCAAAATCCCGAAACGCCCGGGCCAGACGGGACAGATGCTTCTCCCGGCGAAAGCAGATCATCAGCTGCCGGGTGAACCGCTGGTCCTGAATGGGGATCAGCCGCAGGGCCGGGTCCTCCCGGTAGAGGGCCGCGCCGCTCTCCGGCACAAAGCCCGCGCACACGCCGGCGGAGATGAGCTGCCGGTGGAGCTCCCGGGCGTCCACATAGCACTGGGACCGGAAGCGGACCGCCAGGGCGCTGCAAACCCGGAAGGGGTGCTCCACAAAGGATCTGCCGTCCCGGAGAAACACCAGATCCTGCCCGTCCAGCGCCCTGGGCAGCAGGGAGGCGCACTCCGCCAGGGGGTGGAGGCGGGACACGGCCAGATAGCAGCGGTCCTCCCAGAGGGGGAAGCCGGTGAACTTGTCGTACTTGCCCCCGGCGGGGTAGATGAGCATGTCAAAGTCGTTGATGTCCAGGTGCTCGATGCCCTCGATGCCGCTGCACAGATCGAACTCCGCCTCCGGGCGCTCCCTGTGGAAGGCGGCGATGCACCCGGCCAGCCTGTCGATGGGCCCCGCCGTGCCGATTTTTACCCGGAAGTCCGCGCCGGTGGAGAGCAGGCGCATGTCGTCCAGGGCGTACTCCAGCTCCCCGAGGGCCAGGACGCTGTACTCCAGCAACCGGGCCCCGGCGGCGTTGAGGGTGAGCCTCTTGCCGCTGCGGTCAAAAAGCGGCGTCCCCACCTCCGCCTCCAGCTTGGCCAGATTTTTGGACAGGGAGGACTGGGACAGGTGGAGCAGCTGGGCCGCCTGGGAGACGTTCTCCAGCTGCGCGATGGTGGTGAAATACCGAAGCTGTGCGATATGCAGGCCGCCCGCCCCCTCTCAGAGCCTATATTCCAGACAGCGATATGGAGATTTGGCTGTTCCCACAATTTCCCCCAGGCGGATATGTACATGCTGCACAACCAATCTCCGGGCGCTGCCGGGAAATTTTGGGATGATTTCCACCATTATAGCCCCGCCTATTCCCAAAAGCAATAACAAATTTTGTCCCCCTCCTTTACACTGCACACTGCGGCCCGGGGCCGCTATGATAGAGGTACATTATGAGAAGGAGGTGGCGCTTGGGCCTCTGGCCCGAGGATATTTATGAAACAACTGCTCATCAAACCGGAGAAATGCATCGGCTGCCGCACCTGCGAGCTGGTCTGCTCCTTCGGACACTACGGCCACTTCAATCCAAAGCTGGCGAACGTGAAGGTGTTCGAGTATGAACAGACGGCGGTGGCCATCCTCATCATGTGCCTTCAGTGCGAGGACCCCTCCTGTCTGAAGGTCTGTCCCGTCCGGGCCATCAGCCGGGATGAGAATGGCGCGGTGGTCATGAACCCCGACAAGTGCATCGGCTGCAAGATGTGCCTGAACGCCTGCCCCCTGGGCAACATCTCCTATCACCCCGCCGTGGGCCGCGTGTTCAAGTGCGACCTGTGCGGCGGCGAGCCCAAGTGCGCCCGGTACTGCCTGGGCAGCGCCATTCAGTTCGTGGACACGGACGCGGTGGACGAGCGCCGCAGGGCTGTGAGCGACCGGTACAAGGAGCTCATCGGAGAGGAGGAGAAGGCATGAAAAACGGATACATCGGCGTGATCCTGCGCGTCAATCTGAAAACCGGCTCCATCCGCACCGAGCCCCTCAACGAAAAGAGCGCCAGCGAGTACGTGGGCGCCCGCGGCCTGGGTACCAAGTACTACTGCGACGAGTGCGACCCCAGGTGCGACGCGCTGGGTCCGGACAACAAGCTGATCTTCATGACCGGCCCCCTCACCGGCACCGCGGCCACCTCCTCCGGCCGGTACAACGCCATGGCCAAGTCCCCCCTTACCGGTACCATCGGCGCGGCCAACTCCGGCGGACACTTCGGCCCGGAGCTGAAGTACGCCGGCTATGACGGCATCATCTTCGAGGACGTCTCCGACCACCCGGTCTACCTCTACATAAACGACGGCGCTGTGGAGCTGCGGGACGCCTCCCGCCTCTGGGGCAAGGACGTGTTTGAGACCACCGACGCCCTCTACGCCGAGTGCGGCGAGAGCTTCCGGGTGGCCTGCATCTCCGCCGCCGGGGAGACGGGCAGTCTCTTCGCCGGCATCATGAACGACAAGCACCGGGCCGCCGGCCGCGGCGGCATGGGCGCGGTCACGGAGGACGAGGTGGGCTTCCCCCTGCGCTTCGGCGACGCGGCGGCCATGGTCAAGGCCACGGAACTCACGTGCAGAGGCGAGGGCTTTGGGAAGGTCATGGGCCTGGGCTCCTACCGCATGGCGGAGAAGTACGGCCACCCGGAGCTGAGCATGTCCGTGAAGAAGCAGGAGATGCCCGCCTACGACGGCCGGGCCATCCAGGGCATCGGCCTGGAGTACGCCACCTCCAACCGGGGCGGCTGCCACGTCCGGGGCTACATGATCTCCCCGGAGGTGCTGGGCATTCCCATGGCCATGGACCCCCTGGTCACCAAGGATAAGCCGGCCACGCTGAAGCTGTTTCAGGATCTGACGGCCCTGTGCGACGCCACGGGCATCTGCCTGTTCACCACCTTCGGCATCGGGCTGCCGGAGATCGCCGGGATGTACCGGGAGGCCGTGGGCAGCGACGAGACCGACGCGGAGATCCTCCTCAAGGGCGAGCGCATCTGGAACCTGGAGAAGCAGTTCAACATCGCCGCCGGCGTGGAGAAGGACACCCTGCCCCCCGGCTGCTCCGGGAGAAGCTGCCGGAGGGCCCGGCCCAGGGCAAGGTCAACGAGCTGCACGCCATGCTCCAGGAGTACTACGCGGCCCGGGGCTGGACCGGGGAGGGCGTGCCCACCCCGGAGAAGCTCCAGGAGCTGAGCCTGAGCTGACCCTGCATTCCCATCTGAATATCGGACCGGAAGCGGCGGCTGCGCCGCTTCCGGTCCGGGCGCATTTTTGATCCTGGAGGCTGAGACCACATGACGGTTCAATTTTTTGCCTATCTGCGGGACCCGGCGTTCGCCGGATGCCGGGAGGCGTCCTGGCCCCACGCTCCCACCCTGCGGGCGCTGGGGGAGCAGCTGTGCGGGGCTTACGGCCGCCGCTTCCGGGAGGAGTTTTTCTCTGAGAGCGGCGAGGAGCTGGGGGAGCGGGTCATCGTCATGGTCAACGGCCGCCGGGCGGAATTCCTGGACGGCCTGGACACGGCCCTCCGGGAGTCGGACGTGATTCTGATTTTCCCCGTGGTAGCCGGCGGCTGAACCGGCAATCTTTCAAAAAAGGCGGTGATGCGCATGCGGATCTCTCTGGAGGAGATCACGGAAATCCTGGAGCGGTATCCCAGGCAGCAGCGGCACTGTCTGGCGATCATGCAGGATATGCAGCGCCAGTACAACTATATCCCGAGGGAGGGGATGGAGGCCCTGGCGGACTACCTGGACTGCCCCCTCTCCGCCCTCTACTCCATGGCCACCTTTTACAAGGCCCTGAGCCTCAAGCCCAAGGGCCGGCATATCATCAAGCTCTGCGACGGCACGGCCTGCCATATCCGCGGAGCCGGCACCCTCTGCGACGGGGTGCGCAGGGTGCTGGGCATCGGCGCGGACGAGACCACCGCAGACGGGCTGTTCTCCCTGGAGCTGGTCAACTGCCTGGGCTCCTGCGCCCTGGCCCCGGTGATGGTGGTGGACGACACCTACTACGGCAAGGTGACCATGGAGAAGCTCCCCGGCATCCTCAATCAGTATCGGGAGGGGGCGAGTTCGGAGTGAAAACGATTCGCGTCTGCTGCGGCACCGGCTGTCTGACCAACGGCAGCGCAGAGGTGGCCGCGGAGTTTGAGCGCCTGACCCGAGGGACGGACGTGCAGGTGGAGTGCAGCGTCAAGCGCACCGGCTGCAACGGCTTCTGCGAAAACGGGCCCCTGGTGACCATCCTGCCCGACGAGATCGCCTACTACCGGGTGAAGGTGGGGGACGTGCCGGAGATCCTGGAGCGGACCATCGGCAAAGGCGAGCCGGTGGAGCGGCTGCTCTACCAGAATGACCAGGGCCAGCGGGTCCGGGGCCAGGGGGACAACCCCTTCTACGCCCCCCAGATGAAGATCGCCCTGCGGAACATCGGCAGGATCAAGCCCTCCAGCGTGGACGACTACCTGGCCTCCGGGGGATACGAGGCCCTGAGAAAGGCCCTGACCATGACGCCGGAGCAGATTCTGGACGAGATGGACGCCTCGGGCCTCCGGGGCCGGGGGGGGCGCGGGCTTCCCCACCGGGCGCAAGTGGCGCACGGCGGCGGGGTATGACGCGTTCCCCAAGTACGTGGACTGCAACGGCGACGAGGGGGACCCCGGCGCCTTCATGGACCGGTCCATCCTGGAGGGGGACCCCCACAGCGTGCTGGAGGGCATGGCCATCTGCGCCCTGGCCATCGAGGCGGAGGAGGGCTTCCTCTACATCCGGGACGAGTACAGCCTGGCTGTGCAGAACGTCCGGGCGGCCATTCAGGCCGCCGAGGAGCGGGGCATCCTGGGGGAGCGCCTCCTGGGCACGGACAAAAAGCTCCATCTCTCCGTGGTCCGGGGGGGGGGGGGGCGTTTGGGGGCGGCGGGGCCCCGGCCGGGTGGGCGGCCATTGCGGCCGGGGGGGGCGCCCCCCGGGGGGGGGGTCCCACGGCGGGGGGCCCCCCCGCCCCCCTCTTGTTGGGGGGTGAGAGTGGGGGTCCAGGGGGAGAGAGAGTCGAAACTCTCTCCCCCTGGGGTCTTTTCTGGGGGCCTGGGGGGCGTCTTTTCCACCCGGAAAAGATGGCCCCCAGAGTTCTTTACATCGCAGATGTAAATTGTAGGGGGACATTCTTTGGCCTACAAAGAATGTCCCCCAAGGTTTTCCGCCCCTCAGAGGCGGAAGATGTCGGTGCCTTTGTCCTCAAAGAATCTTCCTACATGACTTTCCCGACACTGTGTCGGGAAATATTGGCCATTCTTGATGTCAAGAATGGTCCTCCGGGGGCCGTCCCCACCGCAGTGGTGGGATATCCTTACTCCTCCATGGGTGTACTGAACTCCGAGAAAGTCAGGCCGGGATTACGCTCCCCTGTCCAGTTTACCGCCCATTGGCTGCCGAAGAGGAGGAGCTGGCGGCCATGGAAGTCCTCCACCAGCTTGGTGTCGGTGCCCAGGATCAGGTCCTCCTCCTTCGCCGGCTCGCCGTCGGCGGTGGTGATCCAGCGGAGATACTCATAGGGCAGACCCTCCATGAATACGTCCACGCCGTATTCGTTTTTCAGACGGTATTCCAGTACGTCGAACTGAAGGGTGCCCACCACGCCGACGATGATCTCCTCCATGCCGGTGTAGGGAGCCTTGAACATCTGGATAGCGCCCTCCTGGGCGATCTGCTCAGCACCCTTGAGGAACTGCTTGCGCTTCATGGTGTCCAGTGGGCGCACCCGGCGGAAGTGCTCCGGGGCAAAGGTGGGGATGGGGTCAAACTTGAATTTTTTTCCCGGCGCGCACAGGGTGTCGCCGATGGAGAAGATGCCGGGGTCGAAAACGCCGATGATGTCCCCGGCGTAAGCCTCCTCAATGATCTCCCGCTCGGCGGCCATGAGCTGCTGGGGCCGGGAGAGCTTCTGCTTTTTCCCACCCTGGACGTGGTAGACCTCTTTGT
>ERZ779637.1092-NODE-1092-length-12672-cov-16.093208_pt1 | contig 12672 bp, 14 predicted proteins | sample MGYA00514196_ERZ779637 | MGnify/ENA primary metagenome ERZ779637 (study PRJEB29562, sample SAMEA4376700) | mouse gut metagenome | isolation source: Cecum | study: EMG produced TPA metagenomics assembly of the A DSS colitis mouse model was used to assess the... | reverse complement strand
CTTTTGACTGCTTACCTCGCCTTTTCCTGCTTTAATCAGTGCTTCCTTAAAAAAGTATTCCATTAAGAAATCAGCGCGTCGTCTCCCGCCGCATAGGGGTCAGCAGCAGATCCATGCCCAGCCGCCGGACGGACATGTCCGGATACCGCCGCTCCAGAGCCGCCGCCAGGAGGGCCAGGGTCCGGTCCCTGGCGGTCCGGCTGGCCACGCCCTCCTCCACCGCCGGCAGGGGACGGGGGACCCGCACTGCCGCCTGCACCACGCCGCCTCCCTCGGCGGTGAACTCCGGGTCCAGGCGCAGCAGGTCCGCCGGTACCCCTGCCGCCAGCAGCTCCTGCCGGTCCAGCTCCCGGCGGATCGCCCGGCGGTAGAGGACCTCGTTGATGTTTGGATACTGGACGGAGGCAACGGGCCGCTCCCCGGCGGGGAACTGGACCGTGAGAAACCCCGGCCCGCCCAGATCCGGGTGGGCCATCAGCTCGCCCAGGGGATCCAGCGCCTCCCCCAGCAGGGCCGCGGCCTGATCCGCCCCCTGGGGGGAGAGCTCCGGGTCCCGGATGGGGCGGGGCTCCGGCCGTCGCCGCGCCGCAGTCAGGTATGTAAGCAGAAAGGCGGCCAGCAGCAGAACCCCGGCGGCCAGAAAGAACAGGTGCATGATTCATCGCTCCTTTGGTTATCTTTAAGAATATATTATAGTATTCTTTTAGATAATTTGCAAGAGGGAATGTTATCTGTAAGATAACTGCAAAGGGAGCTGAGAGAAATGAGTACAGAGACGAGAGGGCTGGGCGAGGCCATCCGCGCCGCCCGCATCCGGCGGGGACTGACCCAGGAGGCCCTGGCGGAGCTGCTGGATATCACGCCCATCCATCTGAAGAATATGGAGAGTTCCCGCCGGAATCCCTCGGTGCCCCTGCTGTTTCAGATGATGGAGCTGCTGGATTTTTCCGTGGATGAGCTGGTGTTTCCAGACCGGAGTGCTGGCGTGATCCACACCCACGGCCTGTCGGAGGCCGAGACGGAGGCCCTGTCCCGGCTGGCGGAGGTCATGCGGCGGGAGCGGTGAGAGGGAGGGGCCAAAATAAAGATTTCATTATATCTAAGGAAATATGAGAAAGAGAACAGACGAGCCACGGAAAAGATGTCCAAAATGCGGAAAGATAGAGAATCAGATCAAGGCAGGGTATAACGGATCGTGGAGTCAACGCTGCAAGTGTAAGGAGCAAGGCATATATTACACCATCGAGTCGAAACGCCATTGGTCCCCTGAAGAAACCGAAGAACAATGGGGGTATTTTATATTGTCCTATCGCAGAACCCTTGAAGTGGTGCTAGTGGTGCTTACCGCCTTGCTTGCAACGGCGAAGGCTATCAGCGAAATGGACGATCCGCCCGAAGCAGCTTAGAGCTTATCCCGAAATTAGCGATGGACGGGAATGAGTTTATGCCAGACAATGATAGCGCAGGCAAACTGGAGCAAAGCCATGTAGTTGGTAGACTTCTTTTCATTACGAACCAGAAGTTTGCGGAAGCGGTTGAAAAAAGAGTGAGTGACCTCCACAACTCAGCGGTGAGCTCGGAAGTTGGGATTGCGTTCCAACTCCTTCGTTTCCTCACCACGGGGGCGAATGTGTGGAATATAATTGCGTTGTTCAACCTTTTCAGCGCTGCCAGTATAGCCTGCATCCAAGCATAAATTCTTCGGATGATCCCCGTCCGGTTCTGGACGCAGCACTACGATGTGATCGAGCGTTTCCTCCAGCAATTTGACGTCATAGGTATTCGCTCCGGAAATCATCACGATTGCCAGCGGAAGCCCCTTCTCATCCGTTAGAACACTGCGTTTTGTCCCCATTTTTCCTCGGTCTGTTGGATTCGTCCCAACGGCCTCCAAAGCCAGGGGCGCTTTCACCATACAGCCGTCTAGGCTTTGCCACTTCCAGCCAATCCCTTCCAGCTCATCATACTGTTCCAGACCTTTGCTCCAAATCTTTTCAAAGAATCCCGCTGCCAGCCATTCCTGAAACCTTCTGTGTACTGTGCTGCCGCTTCTGTATTCTCGGGGCAGGGCCTTCCAATGACAGCCCGTTCGCAGCACATAGAATATCCCCTCCAATGCTTTCCTTGCTGGCATTGGTTTCCGGCCTTGTCCGGGGGCGTTCTTGTATTCCTTTGCTGGATCCCGTTCTCTTTTCGGTATTTCTCCTTTGACTGCCTCCCAAAATTTATCTGATACTGTCCATGCCTGATAACTCTTCTTTTCGCCCATCTTTATCACCCCGAGGCATTTTACCACAAATGCTTTTATTGGGGGATGAGCTCTTAGAATCCAACAGGTAGCGTAAACAGGGGGCTTCCCACACGGGAAGTTCCTCTGTTTATCTATCTCAGCGCAAGAAAAATTCACATATTGACGATCACCCTCCCTACATCTAGGAGTAAGAGCAGTCACGTCCATGTAGGCCAGATACAGACAAAGACAGCTTCTGACAGGGAGCTCTTTTTCAGACTTTTATGTCTACCGCACAATTTCTCCAACCACCCGAATGATATGTCCGTACCCAATCGTAAATCTGCTAGTGGTTGCCGCTGTCGTTTTATAGCCTTTTCTGTGTTTGATGCAGTACTTAACTGCCACTTAGAAAAACTTATAGGTAATGATTGACGTTTTACGAGTATGCTGGTACAATTAGGGTACAGAATGAAATAAGGAGGCACATCATCCCATGAAAAAGATCATTGCGACTGCTGCGGCACCTGCCGCTATTGGTCCCTATTCCCAGGGCGTTGAAGGGGGTAGCATTGTCATTACTTCTGGACAGCTACCTGTGGATCCGGCTACAGGTGCTTTCGCTGAGGGCGGCATTGCTGGACAGACCCGTCAGTCTCTTGCCAACGTTCAGGCTGTGCTAGCTCAAGCGGGGTTGACCATGGAGAGCATCATCAAGACGACGGTATTTCTTAAAGACATGAATGACTTTGCCGCCATGAATGAAGTCTATGCCACCTTTTTCCCTGAAAATCCTCCCGCCCGCAGTGCTGTAGAGGTCGCCCGTCTGCCCAAGGATGCGATGGTAGAGATTGAGGCGATCGCTGTCCGGTAAAAAAGCTCCAGGCTTGTAGCGTAAGATTTTCTGCGGGCTGTTTTAGGCCCGCAGAAAATTTTTTCCGAAAAATTTCAAAAACCTCTTGCAAAAGCAAGGAGAATGTGGTATCTTATCTAAGCTGACATATGCCTATTGACAATGCAGTTTATCCGGGTGTGGCGAAGTTTGGTATCGCGCTTGAATGGGGTTCAAGAGGCCGCTGGTTCGAATCCAGTCACTCGGACCACCCGAAATCCCTGTAACCGCAGTGGTTACAGGGATTTTTCCTGTTTGTTGGAAGATGTTTTCCCTTAATTTTCCCTTATGGCGTTTTTTCACTTGTTTTCCCTTATCCAGCAGCAACGCCCCGGATAAAGTTCTCCATCCGCTGTGCGCTTTCCCGCTTCATCTGATCGGTGACATGACCGTAGACATCCAGTGTAAAGGCGGCGGTGGCATGGCCCAGGTTGCCCTGCACCGTTTTGATGTCGTCCCCGCTTTTTATCGCTGCCACGGCATAAGAATGGCGCAGGTCATGGAAGCGGGTATCTGAACAGCCAATCGAGGCGGCGACCTTCTTAAACGCCTTATATACCACATGGGGCATGAGATGTCTGCCCATTTCGTTGGTGAACACAAGGCCGCTATCCTCCCAGGCGGAGCCAATCGCTAGTTTCCATTCCGCCTGCCGTCTCCGCTGGGCCTGTAACAGCTCCATCACAAAGGGGGCTGGGGTGATTGTCCTGCCCTTGCCGTTCTTCGGCGTGAGAAGCCGGTATTCTCCTGTGCTGTCCGTGGCCTTTTGGAGCTGTCTGCGAATAGAGATGGTTCCCCGGTCAAAGTCTACGCAGTCCCAGGCAAGGCCAAGGACTTCCCCTTGACGCATTCCGGTGAACAGCGTGACCAGAAAGACCAATTCAAAGCGGTGGCCTTTTATGGCCTCCATAAAGCGGGTAATGGCATCCTCGTCCAGCGGGTTCAGTTCCTTGCGTACCACCTTGGGCAAGGTGCATTTGTCAGCGGGATTGGATTGCAGATAGCCCAGCGCGACAGCCTGTCCCATAACCTTGTGCAGCACACCATGAACAATCTTGATGGACTTTGGAGACAGTCCGGGTTTGCCGTCCTTCTCTTCCCCCAGGCCGTTGTAAAACCGTTGTATCGTATGCGGATTTAGGGTATCCAGACGGATAGCTCCCAACTCGGGGCGAATATGGTTTTTAATCTGACAGAGATAGGACTCAACTGTCCGGGGCTTCACGCCGCCCAGGTAGTCAGCCGTCCAGATGTCCAACCATTGCCCCACGGTCATTTTGTTGGGGGCGGTGTAGGTGCCAGCGTCAATAGCGGCGGTGGCTTTCCGTAATTTCTCCGCTACCTCACTCTTTTTCTTGCCGGTGATGGAGCGTTGAATCTGCTTTCCAGTGCTGGGGTCATAGCCCTCGGTGTAGCGGCCCTCCCAATAGATATATTTTTTGCCATTTCGGATAACGGTTTTCTTATGGACGGCTCCGCTGCCGTTGGCGTTGCGGCTTCTTTTTTCTTTCGTGCGTGGCATATTTATATCCTCCTTTTCGCCGCCACGCAGATGCACTATGGGTATATAGTACATCATGCGTGGCGGCAGGTCAATAGGTTTTAGGCGGTTAGATAGACTTCCAACGCATCCTTCGGGATTTTGTACTGCCTCCCGATACGGACGCTTCGGATACTGCTGCTTCTGACAAGCTGGTAGGCGTTGTTAAGCCCAATTCCCAGCACGTCGGCAAGCTGCTCCACCGAGAGGACGAGGGGGAGCTGTTCAATGTTGGTGTACTTTTTGTTCTCCATGACTTCCTCCTTAGTTTGCGCCATCCGGCAGGATGTAGGACCTGAATACGGTTGCGCTGGTATCCCTGCCGCTGCTGTCATTGAGCATAAACAGGCCCTTGGCGTTCTTGGGGATGAGTTCAGCGGCGGCGGTACTGTCAATGATAATGGACGAGAGGATACTGTCCGCCCTGCCGCACACACGGTAGTCGATGTTGGAGCGCACCTGGGCGGGCATGACGTTCGCGTCCGGCCTCTGTGTCGCCAGAATGAGGTGGAGGCCGAAGCTGCGCCCCTGACAGGCCAGGAGAGAGAGGGCCGCGCTGGCCTTGTCGATCTTCTCCTTCTGCTCCTTGCTCTGCCCGGTCTTGTCCAGCATCATGGCAATCTCGTCACAAGCAAACGCCCAGCGGTGGAGCTTTGTTTCGGTAAACATGGCGTTGTACTCGTCAATGTTGGAGCAGTTGGAATCCCGCAAAAGCGTCTTGCGGCGGTCCAGCTCATTCTCCCATTCAGCCAGAGTTTTCAGCGTTGTGTCCATATCATAGCTCATGCAGCAGTTCTCCCGGAACCACGATTTGAAGTCCACGCCGCCTTTGAAGTCAGCGATATACACCCTTGCTCCCTTATCAATGGCCTGCCGGAGCAGCACCTTGAGCAGTACTGTCTTGCCTGAACCTGTTACGCCGCCCAGGAGAATATGGGCATTGGTTCTCAGGTCCACGGTCACAGGACCGAGCTGACTTTCTCCCAGCGTCAGGACAAAGTTCTCCTGTGAGACATTGCGGTCATACCACACGATACGCTCAGGCCACTTTGTCGCAGGCGGGGCGAGAGACAGTGTAACAGTTTGATTGTCCTCTCCATAGCTGATGTCAGCAATAGAGCCATTCAATGCGGATTGGATTTTATCGGCGCAGTCCAGCCATGCAGAAACCGGGATGCCGCAGGTGTAGAAGGTGTAATCTCTGACTTTTGGATTGCCGGGATTTACGGTGACGGACAGCAGCGTGGGCGGCTCTCCGACGGCGTTGACCAGCCCAATACGGAGCAGATTGTCCTGCACCTGTCCAGCCTGCCAGGGCCCTCCCCAGGCCCATAGGAGGGCCAGGGAGAGGGCCACTGTCAGGAGCAGCAGTACAACCACCGTCAGAGCGTCCAGCACCGGAGCAAGCGGCGTATCCGGACCATAACCCATCATGGGATGCCGGGTCAGCCAGATAATGCCCGCCATAATCCAGAGACTTGCCAGAATTATCAGCTTTGCCCGGCTGTTGCGGACTGCGCCGATGCCTCGCCGTATGCGCCGGAAGGTCTGAACCGTCTGGGTCTGCCGTGCCAATTCCTGGCGTTTATCAAAATTGCTGTACATAAGCAAATCACTCCATTTCCTGTAATAATTTATGTTTCCTCTGGTTGCAGAGGCGGAAATTCTTCCGTTATGATACAAAGTCCGTCATCGAAGCTCTCGTAGATTTTGGCTTCATATTGGACGTTAGTTTTCAATTTTTCAGTGTCTCGAAATTCGTCATAGCGTATCGGGTCCAGTGGGATTACCTCCGGATGCTTGACCAAATTCCGGCTGGATAAATACCATTTGCCGAAGATTTTTTCCTCGGTTTTGGTGACATACTTCACGACATAGTTGACAGCACGCTCATAATTCTGGTCCAGGGGCACGCAGGTGGAGTATCCCCACGTCCAGGAGGTCATATTGTAAATGGGCCTGCCGCTCCTGTCGGAGAGAGGTCTACCCGCTTTGCTGCGTGCTCGGGTGATTGGCACCTCTCCCAGAATACAAAGGCCGTGCATGTGGATGGCACGAATATCCTCGCCTTCCTTTAAGGTGTGGTATTCGGGAACCAACACATAGGCGAAGCCCTTGCGCTTGACGGCGTTGTTGAGGAAATTACGGACCTTGGGATAAATGGTTTCCGGGTCATAGCGGTCTATCAATGTGCCGTCCAGCGTCCAGGTGAAAAAATACTCGAACTGGTTGCAGAGGGCAATATCCCTTACCCGCGCCGCCGCTCTCCGTTGGCTTTCTTCTTTGGCTCTGTCCGGGTCCTCCGCCATTCCAGGAGGCGAGACATCGTAGCCGCGCGGCTGGCTGAGGCCGGGGATGTACTGGAAAATTGGCTTGCTGGCAACTTGAACAACGGCTTTGCCGGGGTAGGATTTGATGCGTGCGTTGGTGTAAACAGCAGGGGTTGTGTTCTCTGTCAAAGGATGAAATCCCCCTTTCCTGTAGGGTGGGTGACTTCAATTTGTTGTCTTATCGAGTAGCCCCCTCCCCTCCGGGGAGGGGGAACCAGACGGGTTCGCTACTTAATGACCGTGATGATGTCGGGCTTGCCGAAGCGATTGAAGGAGACGTTCACCTCATCCCCTACGTGGGGCTTGTACCCGCTCCGAGCAAGCTTGGCGTCCGTCATGTAGTACCGCTCACAGGCTGAGCCGTCGGCGTCCTCGCCGGTAATGGGGTAGCTGAGGTAGAGGTTATAGCCAGTAATGGGAGCTCCCTCCTTGGACATAAAGTCCGCTCTTTTGAATCCGATTACTTTCATAGTTATCAAGTCCTTTCATCATAAGATTTTTATTGGGATGGGGTGTAGTCGCACCCCGCCGCCCTTTGCGCATCAGCTCGCCAGGTTGGCTGCTGGGAAACTCTACGCGGTTCCAGCCCCGCATAAACATACGCGAAACACAAAACAGAATATCAGAAGACGTTTTTCGGGAAAACAAAGGGAAAAACTGAGTAAAAGGAACAATATTCAATTTTCAAGGTGCTTGACGGACAACAAAAAAGGCAAATCAGGATACGGAATCACCAAGCTATACTACTCCCACTGAGTACTACAGCCTAAATTCCGTATTCTGATTTGCCTTTTCATCCGTCCCTTTTATAAATATCCAGCGAAACAAGTTGTCCACTTGCTCCCTGCATTTATCAGTATACCAGCCTAAAAGCATTCCTGCAAGATGGGATTTCGACGAAATATCGGTTGTTTTAGGGCTGAAAAATTCTGAAATTTCGGCGAAATATTCTTGATATTTTTTGTGTACGCATATAGGTTGCAAGATTATCAAATTTTTATAAAAACAAGGCGCATTTGCCGTCAAAAAGTTATGACCAAATATCCGGCTATAAATGGTGCTGAAACAGCACGGAGGGGGTAGCACAGCCTCCACAGACTGTCAAGGCCGAAAAAATATCTCTCTGGTTTCCGTAAGGGCCAGAGAGATATTTTTTCGCGAGTGGGCCGTTGGCCCAGCCTTGACTGTCCGCTCCGCCTGCGCTGGTGGGGGGCAACGAAGCTCGCCCGCGAGCTTCGCTCCGCTCAATATTTATTATGGGAGGCGTTGACGCTATGAAAGAGACTATCAAGACCAGCAGGACGGCCGGATATATGGAAAAGATTTTCCGTGCCCTGAACAGCCGCTATTTTGACAGCCAGCTAGAGGAGCCAGTTATTACCATCCAATCCACGCCCAGGGCCTACGGGCATGTTACCGTTGCTAAAGCGTGGGCCCGTGCGGACGGGGAACGCCGCCACGAGTTGAACATCGGAGCGGGGACGCTGGACAGGCCAATCGAAAACGTGGTTGCCACCGTCCTGCATGAGATGGTACACCTCTACCATTTGCAAAACGGAATCAAGGATTGCAGCCGGAACGGGACGTACCACAATAAGACCTTTCGGGATGCAGCTCAGGCGCGGGACCTGGAAATCAGCTATGACAAGCGCATCGGATGGAGTGTTACCGAACCTTCGGACGCGCTGGTGGAGTTCATCATCGAGCAGGGCTGGGAAGACGTACACATGAGCCGAACGGAAGGGTTCTCGGCAAGAGGTATTGGAACTCCTGGAAAGTCAGGGGCCGGCACAGGAGGAACGCAGAGCGGCGGCGGGAGGGCATCAAGCACAAGAAAGCTGGTTTGCCCCAAGTGCGGACAGTCCGTCCGGGCCACCAAGGAGGTCAATATCCTCTGCGGAGATTGCATGGAGAAGATGGTAACAGCTGAATAGGATTTTGAAAGTGTGGGTTCAAAAATATCCCCCGCCCAGTTGGGCGGGGGCTTCTCCTATCCAAGAGAGTTTTTATTCTGTTTCGGAGGGGAGGGGGTAGCGGGTGTAGATGGCGATGGTGTTTTCATCAATGAATATACCGGGATCTCCCCACCCAATAGAACCTACTTTGCCACCCCCAACAGATTGTGTACAAGGATAGTTATGGTATGGGCTTGAAAATGCGCTTTTTACAGCAACATACCAATGCCCGGGATCATGAACCAAATCTCCTGGTTTTATCTGCCATGGGTCTGTTACCTTGCGATAAGGTGCATCTCCGAAAATATCGTCCCAGAAGGCGAACGCAAACTTGGCACATTCAGTTCCCGATCCAAGACCCGAAATATAGTACGACGGGTTGTACGGATCGTATTCGGAATAGTCCGTGTACGAGGTAAACCCAGCCTCCTTCGCCTTCTCCCCAGGCTCCTTCCCGTTCCTGTAATCCTCAATCAGAGCCAGCACATTCTCCTCGGTAACAGGCATACCGTTGGTCAGGGTAGCGGAGGGGGCTGCCTGGGGATTTTGTGTATCGCTGGGATTATCTGTTGTGCCGGGAGTTGTCGTGTCCGGGGTTGTGGTTCCAGAATTTTCGGGTGTCCCCGTACTCAGCACATTAACGGCCTTTTTCAAGCGGGTATAGATGACCGCTGTCTGTGCGCGGTTCAGCACTCCCTTGGGGGCGAAAGTTCCCTGAGCGTCAACACCGGCCAGCAGTTCCCAATAGTAGCACACGGCTACCGCCGTTCTGTAATTGTCGTCCACAGCGGCAATATCCGGAATCTTGTTTATAGTTGCCTGGATTTCGGTGTCGTTCGGAAGAACAACACTCTTGTCAACCATGACGCGGTACATCATCTCCGCCATCACTTCACGGGTGACTTCGGTATTGCCCGCGATGTTATGCACTTCTCCAAAGAGGTTGTGATTGCTGTAGTAGGCAATTCTGTAGGCGGGTTCCCACCAGAGCGTGTCATCTGGAGAGGTGGTTATCTCGTCTGCGTAGAAAGCACGGGCCAGGATGGTTGTAAATTGCCCCATGTTCAGCTTACCGGCGGGACTGAAAGTGCCGCCGCCTGTGCCGGTCATTACTCCGTCATTGTAGGTCTCCATGATGGCATCATAGGCCCAGAAGCCGGGTGCAACATCGTTGAATGGGTTGTTGTCGGCGTAGGCACAGGGCATCAGACCCAGATAGAGTACACACGCCAGCAAAAGGGATAGTTTCTTTTTCATGGGATTTTCCGCCTTTCGTTTTTGTATCCTTATTATAGCCTGATATTCGGCAATGCGCAAGGGGAAACTAACATTTACAATAGTCCCAAAGTGAGGGATTGTCAATGATTAGTTTTGCTCCCCTGTGGCGGACGATGGAGCGAAAGAAGATTACACAGTATCAGTTGATACAGAAATACTATGTCAGCACTGGGACGCTGGACGCTCTGCGGAAAAACCGAAGCGTGACGCTGAACACAATACAAGACCTCTGCACCATTTTACAGTGTCCGGTGGAGGACGTGGTGGAGATCACTCCGGAGCCCAGACCGGATAAAGAAAACTGAGTTTTTGAAAGTGCATTTTCAAAAGCGGTCTCTTAAGGGGAAATGGAAACGCCGGTAAGTGCATCTGCGAGGGCGGTTTTGTTTTCCCTTTTTCCCTTATTTTTCCCTTAAGAGCCTGATTTTTGATGGTGGTAAACGTGGATGGATGGCGAAGCGGACAGCCGGAAACCGTTGCAAACAGGGGCTTTAGAGAATGGATTTGAATACTTAACAGATAATCCCGATAATTCGAATCCAGTCACTCGGACCATGCGGAGTGTCCTTATAGGATTTGAGTATCCTTGTGGGACACTCCGCATTATTTTTGCTCAAAATCCTATACGGCGATCCGCTCCGGGGAGTAGCTGACGGCTACTCCCTTTCTCGTCCCCATCGTGATCTCCGCAGTCGGGATTTTCCGGCGGTCAGGGACGGAGAAAGCACCGATACAGTTGTAATAAATGGTGATATGCTGGGTGGTAATGCCGTCCTGCTTCTCCGCATGGTACACGTCGATGTGGTCGATCAGCTCCGCCGCCATGCGCTGGGTGATCTCTGTGGCGTTGGTGTAGCGCCGGACCATTTCAAGGAATGTGTCAATGTCCATCCGCTTGCCCTCGCTCTTTTTAAGTTCCAGCCGCAGGGTCTTGATCTTCTTGGCGTTCTCCCCTTGCTCCTGCTCGTACCGCTGGGATATTTTCGTAAACCGGGCGTCGCTGATTTTCTGGCTCACGTTGTCCTCGTAAAGCCTCTCGAAAAGCCCGTCAAGCTCTTTGTCCCTCGCCAGCAGCCCATCCAGCTCCCGCTGCTTCCTGGCCCGCTCATTCTCCGTCACTTTTGCGGAACGGCCCATCATGGCCTTGATGAAATCGTCCTCGTACTCGTTGGCGAAAGAGGCCAGCCGGTTTACCTCGTACAGCACCACCCGCTCCAGAAATTCCAGCCGAATGTAATGGGTCTTGGAGCACTTGCGGAGGCCGGAATTGTGGTTCTGACAGCTAAAGAATTTAATAGCGTGGTTGCCTTGGTTGAAGTGGAAGCTGAGGTTGCCGCCGCACTCCGGGCATTTGAGAACGCCGGAAAAGACGCTGGGTTCCTGGGTGACAGTGGGCCGCCTCCGGCGGGTCCCTTTCTTCATGCTCTGAACTTTCTCCCAGGTGGGCCGGTCGATAATAGCCTCGTGGACGTTGAGGAAGATTGCCCGGTTCTCCTCCGGGTTTTCAATCCGCTTTTTCATCTTGTAGGACTTGGAGTAGGATTTGAAGTTAATCACGTCACCGCAATACTCCTGCAAGGTGAGAATTTTCTTGATGGTGGTATGCCCCCATTTGGTGGGCTCCACGGTGCTTTTGGAACCGCCCCGGCTGGTTCCCTTGCTCCGCCAGTAGTAGGTAGGATTGAACACCCCATCTTTCTCCAGCGCGGCGGCAGTCTCGGCCAGCCCGTAGCCGTCCAGGGCCATTTGATAGATACGCCGGACAACGGCGGCGGCCTCCAGGTCAATCACCCAAAAGCGGGGGTCCTCCGGGTTCTTGATGTAGCCATAGGGGGGCGGGGACAGCGGTACGCCGGAATTGCCTTTCATCTTGTTCACGATCCGGCGCTTCTTGGAAATATCGCGGGCATAGTATTCGACCACCCGAAATCCCTGTAACCGCAGTGGTTACAGGGATTTTTTCTGCCTTTTGAAAATATTTACCCTTATTTTTTCCCTTATGACGGTTTTTCCCTTGCGTTACCCTTATCCGGCGGAAACATTCTTGATGAACTGCTCCATCCGGTCAGCACTTTCTCTCTTCATCTGCTCGGTGACGTGACCGTAAACGTCCAGCGTAAAGGATGCTGTCGCATGGCCTAGGTTGCCTTGAACGGTCTTTATATCGTCCCCGCTTTTTATCGCTGCCACGGCATAAGAGTGGCGGAGATCATGAAACCGGGTATCAGCACAGCCAATAGAAACAGCAATTTTCTTGAATACCTCATTTGGCCGCCCATGTTAAGGATGCCGTCATTCATCCAGCTTCAGCACAGCCATAAACGCCTCCGTGGGCAGCTGGACCGTGCCCAGGTTGCGCATCTTCTTCTTGCCCTCCTTCTGCTTCTCCAGCAGCTTCTTCTTCCGGGTGATGTCGCCGCCGTAGCACTTGGCCAGCACGTCCTTGC
>ERZ779637.1090-NODE-1090-length-12699-cov-17.184514_pt1 | contig 12699 bp, 10 predicted proteins | sample MGYA00514196_ERZ779637 | MGnify/ENA primary metagenome ERZ779637 (study PRJEB29562, sample SAMEA4376700) | mouse gut metagenome | isolation source: Cecum | study: EMG produced TPA metagenomics assembly of the A DSS colitis mouse model was used to assess the... | reverse complement strand
CTGAAAGGGAAGAGTTCCCTAATGATATTTGAGAAGCATGCGAATCTGAAATATATAGTTAACGACATTAAAAATTTCGTTTTCGGTCCTGCAAAAGCTCCCGTATATGGCTTTGGCAGGAACCGGAAGCAGAAATTTGTTATGTCGTTTACTATAAGTATAGGAACCGTCATTTTTGGTGTAGAGGGTATTATGTGGATACTGTGGGGAAGAACACAGCTGCGATCAAAACGTATATCCAGAATCAGTTGAAAGAAGATCTAGAATACGACCAGATGAGTTTAGTAGAGTATATCGACCCGTTTACGGGTGAGCCGGTAAAGAAGAACAAGAAATAAGCCACTTGGAGTGGCAGTAGGGAATCAAAGCAGACCAGCAAGCCCCTTATAGGGGCAGAGCAGGCTACCGGCTAAGCCGGTAGTCCTGACTCGATTCTTTGTCAACCCCTTTAGAGAAGCTTTTTATAAAATTTTGGTTAGACCCTGTGTTGGAATCTGACTTGATAGCTTAACTATAGTTAACGACATTAGAAATTTCGTTTTCGGCCTTGCAGGTGCTTCCGTATATGGCTCCTGCAAGAGCCGGAAACAGAAATTTGTTATGTCGTTTACTATAACTGACATTGCCCGTGAAAAGTAACGTTAACGGAGTTCGATAGTCAATATACACAAATCAGAGTCTCACAAATTGTGAAAAAAGCAGAAAATGATAGGAATCCATCAAATATCCCGTGTTATTTCAAATTTGGTATTGATTAAAAAGTAAAGCAATGTATACTTAAATTAAGGTTAAAAATAATTAATAACTAAAAACGAAAAGGAAATTTACAGAAAACATAATGTAAAAGCACAAATAAAAGAATATAGGAAGAGAAATCAAATATTCCGCCGCGAGTAACAGGGTATCGAACTTGTAGTGTTGCATAGCAGCGGGATATCTGCCACTCACGGCAGTCGCCAAATGTCTGCAAGCAGCCACTCGGCTCGTTGTTCGCGGGAATAAAGTTGCCAAGCATAGGTTTAAACAGAGAAAGGAAGAAACTAAGAATAAACTAAAAAATAAAGAAAAAGAAGAAAATAGAAAGAATAAAAAAAGTAGAACGGAGGGGAATGCAATGATGACAGAAGAGATCAGGACCCACCTGACAAACTGCATCATCCCATTTTGGAAAAAAATGCGGGATGATGTGCACGGCGGCTACTATGGATATATGGATCACGATCTTAAGGTAGACCGGCAGGCGGTGAAGGGATGTATCCTGAACAGCCGGATCACATGGTTTTATGCGAATGCGTATCTGACACTGGGAGATGAGTCGTTGTTGGAGGAAGCCAGGCATGGGTACGAATTCATGCAGAAATATTGTGTGGATCAGGAGAAGGGCGGCGTGTTCTGGTCGGTAGCCTGTGACGGGACGCCGGAGGATACCACGAAGCATACATACAACCAAGCTTTTTCTATCTATGCTCTGTCTTCCTATTATGATGCGTCCGGTGACGAAACGGCGCTCAGGACGGCCTTCGACCTTTTCCGTATCATAGAGGAGCGGTGCAGGGACGAGATTGGATATAAAGAGGCTTTCGACAGGGAGTTTCAGGAGATCGAGAATGATAAGCTGTCCGAGAATGGCGTCATAGCTCAGAAAACGATGAACACGCTACTGCATGTGTTCGAGGCATATACGGAATTGTACCGGGTGAGCGGCGACGTTAAGGTGAAAGAACGGTTGAAGTGGATCCTTGATACGATCGCGGGGAAGATCTATAATCCAGAACTGCATAGACAGGAAGTGTTCTTTGACAGAGAAATGCATTCAATCCTTGACCTGCATTCCTACGGGCACGATATCGAGACCGCCTGGCTGATCCGCAGAGGTACGGATGTGCTGGGGGACAAGAAATATGAGGAAAAGATGCTCCCTATCGTGCTTGATCTTACCAGTCAAGTATACAGGACGGCTTTTGACGGACATTCGCTGGCAAATGAATGTGAGAAGGGTGTGGTCGATCAGACGAGAGTCTGGTGGGTGCAGGCTGAGGCAGTCGTCGGATTCCTGAATGCCTACGAATTGGCGCCGGAGCACGAGGAATATCTGGAGGCGGCCATGGCAGAGTGGGATTTTATCAAGGAATATCTGATAGATAAAAGGGAAGGTTCCGAGTGGTTCTGGGATGTGAACAGCAGAGGTGAGGCGGTAAGCGGCAAGCCTATCGTGGAGCCGTGGAAGTGCCCGTACCACAACGGACGGATGTGTTTAGAGGTGATCAGGCGAAGGCCGCATCGGAAATGGAGGGAAAATGCTGCACAATAATTATTACGTGGAATTAGACAAGTACAATAAGCTCATTAGCAGGAAGAATGTAAAAGCCGACATCTACAACGGGATTTATGACAGATATGTGTATCCGGTGCTTACCAGGGAGCATATCCCGTTGGCCTGGAAATATGACCTGAATCCGGAGACAAATCCTTATTTTATGGAGCGGCTGGGTGTAAATGCGGTGATGAATTCCGGCGCGATCGAGCTTGACGGTAAGTTTTACCTGGTGGCGCGTATTGAAGGAAATGACCGGAAGTCCTTTTTCGGGGTGGCGGAAAGTGATAACGGGATCGATGGATTCAGATTCTGGGATTATCCGATCTTGCTGCCGGATACCTGTCCGGAGGAGACTAACGTATATGATATGCGTCTGACGAAACATGAGGACGGCTATATCTACGGCGTATTCTGTTCCGAGAGCAAGGATAAGACGGTGAGTGACCTGTCTGCAGCGGTGGCAGCGGCTGGTATCGTGCGGACGAAGGACTTAAAGAACTGGGAGCGGCTTCCAAATCTGATCACGCTGCGCTCTCCGCAACAGCGCAATGTGGTACTGCATCCGGAATTTGTTGACGGCAAATATGCTTTTTATACAAGGCCAATGGATGATTTTATCGATACAGGTTCCGGTGGCGGCATCGGCTTCGGTCTCTGCGATGATATCACCCATGCGGTGATCGATGAGGAGCAAATGACTTCTCTGCGGAAATATCACACCATCACTGAGGCGAAGAACGGGGCAGGCGCGGTGCCCATCAAGACGGAAAAGGGCTGGTTGCACATTGCTCATGGTGTGCGGAATACAGCGGCCGGCTTGCGCTATGTGATCTACGCTTTTGCCACGGATCTGAAAGATCCGTCCAAGGTGATCGCGGAGCCTTCCGGTATGCTGATCGGTCCCAGGGAAGGGGAGCGCGTAGGGGATGTGTCTAACGTGGTATTTACCAATGGTGCCATCGCCAGAGAGAATGGGGATGTCTATATCTACTATGCTTCCAGTGATACGAGGATGCATGTGGCGACCACTACGGTGGACCGACTGATCGATTATGTGTTCAACACGCCGGCGGACCCGCTGCGTTCCGTGGAGTGTGTAGCACAAAGATGTGATCTGATTCGGAAGAATATGGAATTTATGACAGGTATATCGTAAGAGATAAATAAAGTTGGAGTAGGAATGGAGGAAAAAATGAGCGAAGTAAAAATGATCAGCCCGGCAGTGCAAAACGTACCGTGGCAGGAGAGGCCGGAAGGTCTGAAGGGTGCACCGATCTGGCGGTATGATGAGAACCCGATTATTGGCAGGAATCCTGTAGAAGGAGTGGCCAGGATCTTCAACAGCGCCGTTATGCCTTACGGGGATGAATTTATCGGCGTGTTCCGTGGTGAACAGGTAAACGGAATTCCATACATCTATTTGGGCCACAGCAAGGATGCGATCCATTGGGAGTTTGAGAAAGAGAAGATTCCTTTTAAGGATGAAGCGGGTAACGATTTTATGCCGGTCTATGCCTATGATCCCCGGCTTGTGAAGGTGGAGGATACCTATTACATCATATGGTGCCAGGATTTTTACGGTGCTTCCATCGGCATGGCCAAGACAACGGATTTCAAGACCTTTACGAGAATAGAGAATCCCTTTATTCCTTTTAACAGAAATGCGGTGCTGTTCCCGCGTAAGATCAACGGTAACTTTGTGCTCTTAAGCAGGCCGTCGGATTCCGGGCACACGCCTTTCGGGGATATCTTCTTAAGCGAGAGTCCGGATATGGTATACTGGGGCAAACACAGACATGTGATGAGCAAGGGTTCCGAGTGGTGGGAATCGGTCAAGATCGGCGGTGGCGCCGCGCCCATCGAGACGAGTGAGGGATGGCTGCTGTTCTACCATGGTGTCAGCGGTACCTGCAACGGCTTCGTCTATTCCATCGGCGGCGCGATTCTGGATATCGATAATCCATCCAAGGTTTTGTATCGGTGTGAGAACTTCTTGCTGACACCGGAAGAGTGGTATGAGGAGCGGGGCTTTGTGCCTAATGTATGTTTTCCCTGTGCCACCATTCACGATTCGGAGAGCGGGAAGATCGCGCTGTATTATGGATGTGCGGACAGCTATGTGGGATTGGCGTTCACGAAACTGGATGAGATCGTGGAGTACATCAAGACGCACAGCCGTGTGACGGAGACGGATACGGAGCTGGGAATCCGGTAACAGTAAGATAATTGTAAGGTAAAGGCAGGACAGATCTGAGTATTTGTCCTGCCTTAAAAGATGTCCGATATCTCTGCGGTTTCGATATTAGATTAAAAAACTACACACAAAGTATAAGTTGCACGTATGACGAATGTATGATAAAATAATAAAAAATATTAAGAATGTATTAAGATATTGGCGCACATATTTTAGAGAAAATTTATTAAATATGTGCAGACAGGCTTAGTGGGACGATGCAGCAGATAAAGTTTTGGCAGAAACATTGTTAATTGGGTTTTAAATGAAAGTCTAAAAGACAAGTGTTATTAAATCTGATAATGCTCTCTTTTTAGACTTTTTCTTTTGCAGAAATTTATTACGGAATGGAGGAAAATAATGTCTATTATTGAAAAACTGAGCAGTGGAGTAACAGAAGCAGGAAATACGATCACGCAGAAAGCAAAGGGGATTTCGGAACAGACGAAACTTTCGGGTGAAATTTCCAAAAACAAAACGAGAAGAGAAGAATACATCAAAAAACTGGGTGAGTCTTATTATCAGTCGCAGAGAGCAGGAGAAGAGGCCGATCTTGGCGAATTGATCCGGGAGATAGAGCTTGTTGACGGCGTTCTGGAGAAATTGACGGAAAATCTGTGTCAGTTAAAGGGAATCGTTATCTGTGAGAAATGCGGTACGGAAGTGATGAAGGGAAGTGCATTCTGTCCTTCTTGCGGAACTGCGGTAAAGCAGCCTACCGTTATAAGATGTCCGAAATGCAGTGCGCAGTTGGAGGCAGGCAGTCGGTTCTGTGTGTATTGCGGGGCTAAAACAGAAGAATAGATACTACATGGAAGACTTGCAGGAGCAACGCAGGATAATCGCGTCTTCGGCGCAAAGCGCTTCGGAATGGAGGAACAAATGATATGTTCAGGATGTGGTAATGAAGTCCCGGATACAGGTAAATTCTGCCCGAAATGTGGCCGTCCTTTTGACAAGCCGGGCACTTTGACAGCCGGTCGGCCGAAAGCACAGCCGGCCGGCATGCAGGACAGTGACGATCAGGAGAAGGAAGGAAATAAAGCACAGAAAAGGATATACCTTCTGACCGGGGCAGTGATCATTGTCCTGCTTTTTGTTGTGGTTTTGATCGTATTGATCCTGGGTTCCCGCGGGGAAAACAGGCAGGCATGGAATGAGGAGACGGAACAGGAAAAGGAAGGCAATACAGACGAAGGGGAGACAACAGAAGAGGCAGAGGGCGCAGAAGAAGATTCCGGAGAGGCCTTGGACAAGGAGATCAGTTTGGTCACCGTACCGGTTGACTATATGTCTCTCAGGTCAACGCCGGGTCTGGGGGATGATGTGATCGCACAGCTGACAGCGGGACAGTACTTGCGCTGGTATGGGGATGTGGTTACGGAAGGTGACAGGGAATACTATAAAGTCATAGTAGAAGAAAGCGATGTGGAAGGATACGTGGCAGCTGATTACTGCGTTACGGTGGAGTACAGGGACGACCCTGGTCTTCTTACGACGGTGGATGTGACGGATGCATTGTATACCTATGATCAGATGAAGGAGGATATTGCAATCCTGTGTGAGACATATGCGGAATGTCTGTCTTATGAAACCGTGGGGAGCAGTGTGGACGGCAGGGATATATATGAGGTGTGTCTGGGATCGCCGGAGGCACAGCATCATATCTTCGTGCAGGCGGCGATCCATGGACGGGAGTACATGACGGCGCAGTTGGTGATGAGGATGCTGGAATATTACGCGGCTAATTATGAAAGCGGTACGTTTCATGGGAAATCTTACAGAGAGCTTTTAGAGAAAACGGCAATTCATGTCATTCCCATGTCTAATCCGGATGGTGTGACGATCAGCCAGCTGGGAGTGGAAGCCATGTATCATGAAGAGATCGGACAGCTCGTATATGAATGTTATCTGCGTGACAGGGAGAGCCTGGTTTTCGAGGAAGATGCCAACGGAGATATGAACTGGGCAGATTATTACAGGCAGGCAGACTTTGACAGAGAAGCTGAGGGAAAGACAGAGATCATTTCATTTGAGGAATATCAGACGTTATGGAAGAGTAATGCAAATGGCGTCGATCTGAACAGCAATTTTGATGCCGGGTGGCAGTCGATCGATCTGAAAGAAGATCCTGCCTACGGAAGCTATAAAGGAACGTATGCGGAATCTGAACCGGAAACACAGATTCTGGCAGCGGAAGCGGTCAGAAGGGAATACGACTACTTTATCAGCTATCATTCCAAGGGACAGTTGATCTACTACGATGCAGCAGGCAACGATGCGCAGACATCGCAGGCATCCGCTGCACTGGCTGCAGAGTTGGAAAGTATCATAAAGTATAAGCCTCTGAATACCCAGAAGGGATACAATGTCAATCTGGGTGGTTTTGGTGATTGGGTGCAGCTTAGCCTGCATGGTGCCAGCGTGACGATCGAGAATGGCAAGCACCCGTGTCCGCTGCAGATCGGGGAGTTTGGGGCGATATGGAATCGGAACAGAGAGTCCTGGGCGATGCTGTGTGAGAGTCTTTATGAATAGAAGAAAACAGGGAATACGTATGAGGAGGAAGGGAAATGTTCTGTAATAACTGTGGTGTGGAATTGAAGGATGGCATGACGTTTTGCCCGAATTGCGGTGCGCAGGCTGCCGGTGAAATGCCGGCCGGAGATGATGGCAAGACGTCTGTTCTGCGTGATGGAGATGTGCCAGAGCAGGAGACAGCGTCTTCGGTAGAGGAGAAGTCGGAGGCGAATCAGGAGGCGAACCAGGAGGAACATGGCGAGTCTATAGAAGAACCGACAGAAAAAATAGAAGCAGTGGAGATCTCGCCCACCGGCGTGATCGGGCAGGGGACTGCCGTGGCTGTTCCGGCAGAAAACGAACAGAAGAAATTCTGTCCCAACTGCGGAACGCAGAATGGAATCAACGATCTGTTCTGTCAGGAATGCGGTATGTTCTTCGGCAATGAGGATAAGAAGATGGGCGCTGAGAACGGAAAGGTGCGCCCGGCAGGTAAGACACTTAAGATCGTATTGGCGGCAGTAGCGGCCATAGTGGTGCTGGCAGGAATCGGAGTGTTCGTGATGCCGCGCATCCTGGGCGGAACCGGCGGCGGAAACAGCGAGAGAGATTTCTTTGTGTATCTTAAGGATAACGAATTGATGATGACCAAAGGCAGGAAATTCGAGCCTGTTTTAGTTGGAGACCGTTATCTTGAAGATAAGGACAGCATTGGAGTCTTTTCCTACTATTACAATGGCGTAGCATGTTCTCCGGATAATAAGTATATTTATTATCCGCAGGACTATGATCTTTCTAAGTATACTTTTGATCTGTATAGAAAACGGATAAACGGCAAAGAGGAAGAAGAGAAGATTGATTCCAATGTGGTCGATTATGCGCTGATCGACAATGACAGGCTGGCATATATAAAGGATGTGGATGACCGCAAACTCTACCTATATGATAAGGGTGAATCCCAAAAAATGGCGTCGGATGTCAGTAGTATAACTGTTTCTGCGGATGGAAAGTATATCATGTGGGCGGTGATCGATGGTGATGGATACAAGTATTACGTGCAGGATTCTTTGCTGAAGTCGGATAAAATAAAGCTGGATTCCGATATGGATATTTACGGATGGTCGGATGGCTTTGAGACTATTGTTTATGCAAAGGACGACAATCTTTACGTCCTGCGGAATTTTGAGGACAAAGAGAAGATCGCATCGGATGTAAACCAGGTGTATGTGTATGACATCAACGGCCGGTTTAAGATCTATTATCAGAAGATTGAAGATGATACGGTGATGAGTCTGTATGATCTGGTCGAGGATGATTGTCTGACGCAGGATCAGAATATAACAGAACCCGATATGGCAGATTATCAGACCATCACTTATGTGGACAGTTTCTGGGGAATGCGCGAGAAGGTGGAACTAAGCGACGCCTACTATGAAGAATACGATAAGTTCGAGCAGAAGCTGAATCGGGACGGTCTCCGGGACAGATTGAAAAACCAGATAGTTGACGGACAGGATAAGAGTCTCTACTATTATGATTCCGCTTCGGGCGAGAGTAGTGAGCTTCTCGAGAAAACGGATATTTACAACATCAATTTCAATGATTACAGCATTAACAGCAGCCAGGGGTGGACGACATATACTTCGCTTGGAACTAAGGAGGCGCTGCTGTATCTTAGAGATGTGGATCTGGAAAAGATGGAATACCCGGTGTTATCGAAACTCGTGGAAACCGACTATTCCGAGATCGAGAAAACTATAAACGACAGATTGTCTGATTGTGTACAGAGCAGATACATATGGAACGGAGAGATATATGAATTGGAAGAAGCTGCGGAGGATTATGACAGTTCGTGGCTGTGGGCAGACGAAGACAAGAAGAATATTTATTTGAATTATCAGTTCTATAGTGAAGAGGACAGTTACAACGAGTTATATGTCTATGATTACGGGAAGAAAGATGCTGCGCCGGAACTGATCAGTGACGATCTTGCTTATATTGCCAATCGGAACCTGGCGGGAAAAGTATGCTATGTAAATGGAGACGATGAGCTGTATTGTGGGGAGACCATGATAGATGACGATGTGTATGCTTCTTCCGTAAAATCGCATACGGACGGACAGATCCTCTATTTGAAGGATGTGGATAAAGATGGCGAGGAAGGGACTTTATACCTGTATCAAAATGGAAAGAGTGTAAAGCTGGCGGATGACGCGGCGGTGCATGCCGGAAAACAGGAGATGAGTTATATAGAAGCATATGGTTTCTTCCACGGCGATAAAGTGGCCTTTTTGTCGGATTATAACTTTAATAAGGTAAGAGGAGATCTGAATGTATACAATGGCAAAGAATCCGTTCAGGTTGATACGGATGTGGCGATGATCTTACTATATGATGTGAAATAGCACCGGTATTAATGCTTGTTTACAAAGGAAGAGAGGAAAAGAGAGTGTTTTGTACAAAATGTGGTGCTCAGATCGATGATAATGCGAAGTTTTGTTCAAAGTGTGGGGCGCCGGCGCATATGCCTGAACCCCAGACCGAAAGCGCACCGATGGTTTTTCCTGTTGTTGAGGAGCAGGGCAGTCGAATGCCTGAGGGCAGCGATCAGCAGAAGGATACTATAGAGCAGACGAAGAAGCCTGGCAGTGGGAAACTGATCGCATTGCTGCTCATACTGATCGTATTGTTGATCGGCGGGATTGGCGGCGGAGCCTGGTATTTCCTGGGACAGCATGAACCAGAGGAGGGCTTCCGGGAAGAAGACGATGACGGAGGTAAGGACCGTACCCGTGAAGGAAAGTCTGACGAAGAAGAGGACGGCGGGGAAGAGGGCGAAGCAAAAGAGGAAGCGGCAGAAGAGGGTGAAGAATCGAAAGAAAGTGATAAGGAGCAGGCAAAGAAGACCGATCCAGGGGACAGAAAACCGGTCAGCTTAAATATTCATCAGGTAGATAATTCCAACTTCCCGGAGGTGACTTTCTATGCCAGCGTCGTGGATGAGAATAATGATGTAGTGGACAGCCTGGGCCAGACAGATTTTACGGTACAGGAGATCAGTACAAGCGGTGAAGTGATCGATGTTACGCTGAATGAGGTGTACAAGGTGTTGAACGAAGATACGATCAGCGTGAATCTGGTGCTGGATGCCAGCGGCAGCATGGACAGCTGGAGTAAGATGGAGCAGGCCAAGAGCGCAGCGAACACGCTGGTTTCCCAGATGGAGTTATCCCATGGGGATCAGGTGGAGATCATTTCGTTCGACGATTATGTGTATCTTCAGCAGGATTTTACCAGAGACCAGGCGCTTCTGGAGGCGGCGATCAATAACATTACACCGCGGGGGTCGACCGCACTGTATGATGCGCTGTATGCGGGCCTGTATCAGACCTACTATGAATCGGGTGTGAAATGTGTGATCGGCTTTACGGATGGTATGGAGAACTGCAGCAGCTATACATTTGATGATGTGGTGGCCATGGCGCAGAATACCAGCATCCCGGTTTTTATCATTGGAATCGGTGAAGAGTATGATGTAGACGCATTAAAACGCCTGGCAATGGAATGTTCGGGAGAGTACTATTCTGCAAATGTACAGGATCTTGAAAGTATTCTGACGGATATTTATTTGAGTATTTATGAGCAGCAACAGGATTATTATGTCTTTAAGTACACGTCATCTGATGAGAGCAGGCAGAACGAATTCAGAGATATCGTGCTGTCCACATCGGAGACAACGGAATTCGACGGCGCCTATACCAAAGAGTATGTGCCTCAGTCAGATATCAGCGGCGCTTTTGCCAGTGATTATATGGATATGGATTATATGCTTGACTTCTCCAGCCAGAGAGAGGTCACGGATGCTGACTTACAGGGGATGAGCCTGGCACAGCTAAGAATTGCACGGAATGAAATTTTTGCAAGACACGGCAGACAGTTTCGGGATAAGGCATTGAACCAATGGTTCTATTCCAAGACATGGTATCTGAATCTTCCGGACAAGTATTCTCCGGATGATTTTGATGGGATCAGACCGAGCCCGCTGTCGAAGCTGGAAATAGAAAATGTGGAGTACATCAGTAATTACGAGCAGTTTATCATGGAAAACAGCGATATTTATCCGGACGCGGCGACTACGGTCTTGTCAGACTACGATCTTGCTTTAAGTAAGGCGGTATTGAAGAATGCACTGACACAGATGCAGGGATACAGCGACACCGCTGTTTTAAGGCAGAATATGCTGCTGGTGCAGGCGAAGATTGATGAGGAGGATATAGAATATTAAGGTTATGAAGAGAAGATGGTATAGTTTGATCGGAGTCTGCATGGCTCTTGGTATGCTGGCAGGATGCGGGGATCTTAAGAATTCCGTGAAGGAGTCGGAGGATACTCCACAGGTGGAGGAAGTCGATCGTGTAGAGGAGGAAGAAACTGTCAGTAATCAGCCGCAGGAGGAAGACCCGGCAGCCGCTTTGGAGGAGGAACCGGAGCCGCAGGAAGAAGACGCGGCTTTTGTTTCTGCGGAGCAGGTACAGGTTACGGCGGATGAAGTGAATATCCGCGATTATCCGTCCACGGAGTCGGATTCCCAGGTGATCGGTAAAGCATATGATGGGGACAGCTTTCCTTACATTGGCCAGAATGACGGTTGGTTTCAGATTGAATATCAGGGTATGGATGCATTCTTAAGCAGCGACTATGCCAGGATGGTCATGAAAGAACAGGAAATACCGCAGGAGGAAGAGACGGATAACGGACAGACGGACATTGCTAAGGGGCAGGGTAAACTGATCGTCATCGATGCAGGCCACCAGCTGAAAGGAAATAATGAGAAGGAACCGGTTGCGCCGGGCGCGGACGAAATGAAGGCCAAGGTAGCTTCCGGAACAAGAGGAACCGCCAGCGGGGTAAATGAATATGAATTGAATCTTGCGGTATCTCTGAAGCTGGAGCAGGAATTGAAGGACAGAGGCTATAACGTCGTTATGGTGCGGACAAGCAATGATGTGGATATCAGCAACAGTGAGCGGGCACAGGTCGCAAATGATGTGGGCGCGGATGCATTTCTGCGAATCCATGCGAACGGCTCCGAGAACGCTTCGGTGAACGGGATGATGACTATATGCCCTACAGCCGAGAACCCGTATTGCGGTAATATTTATCAGGAATGTAAAGAACTGTCTGAGAAGATTCTGGATTCCATGGTCGCGTCTACCGGTGCTGTTCGAGAAAGGGTCTGGGAGACAGATACCATGAGCGGCATTAACTGGTGTCAGGTGCCGGTAACCATTATTGAAATGGGTTATATGACAAATGAACAAGAAGATCTGGCGATGCAGACCGATGAATATCAATGGAAAATCGTTAAAGGAATCGCGGACGGGCTGGATCGATATTTTGAATCTGTTGTCGAGTGACGATGGATTGATGTACAAATATACAATTAGTAAAAAGAACTTCGGAATGGAGGAGAAAATATGTTTTGTGATCAGTGCGGTACGAAGTTAAAGGAAGAAATCGCGTTTTGCCCAAATTGCGGCAAAAGGATTAGCGATGAGGCCTTGCAGGTTGTGGTGTTGCTGCCCATTTATTCTGGCTTCAAATAAATCTGATTGATTGTCACAGAATT
>ERZ779637.1089-NODE-1089-length-12714-cov-5.688206_pt1 | contig 12714 bp, 11 predicted proteins | sample MGYA00514196_ERZ779637 | MGnify/ENA primary metagenome ERZ779637 (study PRJEB29562, sample SAMEA4376700) | mouse gut metagenome | isolation source: Cecum | study: EMG produced TPA metagenomics assembly of the A DSS colitis mouse model was used to assess the... | reverse complement strand
GAGCCTTATATTATTCATCCCTTATGCGTTGGTATTATTCTTGCGGATCTGGAAATGGATAAAGAAACAATTGCCGCGGGGCTTCTGCACGATGTGGTGGAAGATACCATCATGACGGATGAAGAAATAAAAGAAGAATTCGGCGCAGATGTGGCATTGCTGGTCGACGGCGTTACGAAGCTGGAGCAGATACCTCTTTCCTCGGGCGGAGAAGGCAGCGATGCAAAACTGGAGATGCAGGCGGAAAATCTGCGTAAAATGTTTCTGGCTATGGCAAAGGATATCCGTGTTATCATGATTAAGCTTGCCGACCGTCTCCACAATATGCGCACGTTAAAGCATATGCCTCCGGAAAAACAGCAGAGGATTGCCAAGGAGACGTTGGAAATCTATGCGCCGATTGCTCAGAGACTGGGTATTTCCAAAATCAAAGTCGAACTGGACGATCTTTCATTAAAATATCTGGAGCCGGAAGTTTATTACGATCTGGTAGACAAAATAGCGGTCAGGAAAAGCGTCCGTGAAAAATATATACAGAATATTGTAGACGAAGTCAGCGAACATATTCAGAATGCCGGTATTAAAGCACAGATCGACGGACGTGTAAAACATTTTTTCAGTATTTATAAAAAAATGAAGAACCAGGATAAAACGCTGGATCAGATTTATGATTTGTTTGCCGTCAGAATTATAGTCGGTTCACTGAAGGACTGCTACGCGGCGCTGGGTGTTATCCATGAAATGTACAAACCGATTCCGGGGCGTTTCAAGGATTATATCGCTATGCCCAAACCTAATATGTATCAGTCGCTGCATACGACCCTGATTGGAAACAGCGGGCAGCCCTTTGAGATACAGATCCGCACTTTTGAGATGCATAAAGCTGCGGAATACGGTATTGCCGCCCACTGGAAATATAAGGAAGCCTCCGACGGAAAGAAGGTTGAGACTCAGGAAGAGGAAAAACTTCTCTGGCTGCGCCATATTCTTGAATGGCAGAGAGACATGTCCGACAATACGGAATTTATGAATCTTTTGAAAAATGACCTGGATCTTTTTTCGGACAGCGTATACTGTTTTACCCCTAACGGCGAGGTTAAGACGCTTCCCACAGGTTCCACTCCCATAGACTTTGCCTATAATATTCATACGGCTGTGGGAAATAAAATGATCGGAGCAAGAGTCAACGGCAGGCTTGTCACGATCGATTATGAACTTAAAAACGGAGACCGGATAGAGATTCTCACTTCGCAGAATTCGAGAGGACCCAGCCGGGACTGGCTGAACGTTGTCAAAAGCACACAGGCTAAGTCCAAAATAAACCAGTGGTTTAAAAACGAATTCAAAGAAGACAATATTATTAAGGGAAAAGACATGCTTATCGCCTACTGTAAGACGAAAGCGATAAACTCCGTAGATATTATGAAACCGGAATATATGCATGGCATTATGGCAAAATTCGGTTTCAAAGACTGGGATTCCGTGCTGGCCGCCGTAGGACACGGCGGACTTAAGGAAGGCCAGATTATCAATAAAATGCAGGAATTTTATGAGGCCGATCACAAACAGCCCCTTACCAATGAGGAAGTTTTAAAGCAGGTAGAGGAAACCGCATCGCACCGAAGCGTCAGGATGGGCTCTAAAGGCGGAATTACCGTAAAAGGAATCCATGACGTGGCGGTTCGGTTTTCAAAGTGCTGTTCGCCGGTTCCGGGAGACGAGATCGTAGGATTCGTTACCAGAGGAAGGGGCGTTTCCATTCACCGGACGGATTGTGTCAATATTATCAATCTGCCGGAAATAGAAAGAGTGCGCTTGATCGACGCGGAATGGCAGAATACACAGCAGGCTCCCGGCGGAGAAAAGTATTTTGCGGAAATCAATATCTATGCCCATAACCGGAACGGACTTCTGGCCGATATTTCCAAAGCCCTTACCGAGAAAAATATTGATATCTTATCCATGAATACGAGAACCACGAAGCAGGGAACGGCTACGCTGACTACTACTTTTGAGATCGGAAGCAGGGAAGAGCTGAACCGGATCATTGACAAAATCAGAACCATAGAAAGTGTGATTGATATAGAAAGGACGACGGGCTGATGGCAGGTTTGAAAATCGGACGCATGATGCTTGGCATATGCCAGACCAATTGTTATTTTGTATACAAAGAAGGACAAAACGATGTGATTCTGTTTGACCCGGCGGACCGGGGGGATTATATCTATGAAACGCTTGCCGGACACGATCTGAATGTGGCGGGAATTTTGCTGACCCACGGGCATTTCGATCATATCTGGGGGAGCAGAAAACTGAAAGAATTAAGCGGCGCCCCAATTTATGCCTATGAAGAAGAAAAGGAAGTCTGCGAAGACGCCGGAGTTAATGTTTCGGCGCAGGCGGGCAGGGCATATACCGTAGAAGCCGACAAGTACGTAAAAGACGGAGAGGAACTTACGATTGCGGGGATGACCTGCCGGCTGATTGCCACGCCCGGACACACAAAAGGAAGCTGCTGTTATTATTTTAAGGAAGATGGAATGTTAATCAGCGGAGATACCTTGTTTCAGGAGTCAGTGGGGAGAACCGATCTTCCTACGGGAAGCATGAGCAGACTGGTTCGTTCCATAAAAGATAAACTTTTGTGTCTGCCGGATGAAGTGAAAGTGTATCCGGGACACGGAGAAAGCACCACCATAGGGTATGAAAAAGAACATAATGCATTTTTGTAAAAAGAACCGTTGATTTGCAGCCGTATGCAGATCGGCGGTTTTTTAAAAATATACAGTTGACATTTTTTAACAACTGCGGTATACTTTGACGGTCAAATAGTTTGATTGTCAAAATATTTGACTGGCAAAGTAAAAACATACAGAATCATTAAAACAAAAAATAAGGAGAAGAATATGTTTGAGAGAGTAGCGGCAATTATCAGAGAACAACTTAACATGGAGAACGCAGATATTAAGATGCAATCTTCCTTCAAAGAAGATATGAATGTGGATTCCCTGGATCTGTTTGAGCTTGTCATGGCATTGGAGGAAGAGTTCGATATTGAAATCCCTTCCCAGGATCTGGAACAGCTTATCACAGTGGGCGCGGTAGTTGAATATCTGAAAAATAAAGGGGCGGAATAATGAAAACAAGAATCACGGAGCTTTTGGGAATTGAGTATCCAATCATACAGGGAGGTATGGCGTGGGTTGCGGAGCACCGCCTGGCAGCGGCGGTTTCGGAGGCAGGCGGACTTGGCATCATCGGAGCGGCCAGCGCCCCGGCTGAAGTTGTAAGGGAAGAAATCAGGAAGGCCAAAAAACTGACGGATAAGCCTGTCGGCGTGAATATTATGCTGATGAATCCTAATGCTCCGGAGGTGGCGAAAGTGATTTTGGAAGAAGGCGTCAAAGTGGTTACCACCGGCGCCGGGAATCCCGCAAGATTTATGAAGGATTTCAAGGATGCTGGGGTAAAGGTCATTCCTGTAGTTGCCAGCGTGGCTATGGCGAAGATGATGGAACGGTGCGGCGCAGATGCGGTTGTGGCGGAAGGAACGGAATCCGGCGGCCATATCGGGTCGGCTACCACTATGTGCCTGGTTCCTCAGGTTGCGGACGCGGTGGGGATTCCCGTCGTCGCGGCTGGAGGAATTGGCGACGGGAGAGGATTTGCCGCGGCGCTTATGCTGGGCGCCGAAGCTGTACAGATGGGGACCCGGTTTATCGTTGCCAAAGAATCGATTGTACATCAAAACTATAAAGATAAGGTTATAAAGGCAAAGGACATCGATTCGGAAGTTACCGGCATGAGCACGGGCCATCCGGTACGCCAGATACGCAATCCCATGACAAGAGAATACCTGCGTCTGGAGAAAGAAGGGGCGGGACTGGAAGAACTGGAAAGTCTCACACTCGGCGCGCTCCGCAGAGCCGTAATGGACGGAGACACGGTAAACGGGACGTTAATGGCAGGACAAATCGCAGGGCTTGTAAGAAAAGAGCAGACATGCAGAGAAATGATCGAAGAGATTATGCGGGAAGCGCAAATGCTTCTTGAACGAAAGGCGGATTTACGGATATGAGTAAAACAGCGTTTATGTTTCCGGGACAGGGAGCGCAGTACGTCGGAATGGGGAAAGATTTTTATGAACAGGAGAGTCTTGCAAGGGAGATTTTTGACAAGGCGGGCAGCATAACCGGACTGGATATTCCGGCAATCTGCTTTACGGAAAATGACAGGCTGTCCGTTACGGAGTATACCCAGATTGCAATGCTGACAGTGGAAACGGCCATTTTAAAAGTGCTGGAGGACAGAGGAATACATCCGGACGTGACGGCGGGCCTGAGCCTGGGAGAGTACGGGGCAATCGTGGCGTGCGGCGCCATGCGGGCGGAAGACGCCTTTGCCGTTGTAAGAAGAAGAGGCGTTTACATGCAGGAGGCCGTGCCGGAAGGAGGCGCCATGGCGGCCATACTGGGCCTTGACAGTGAAACGGTTGAAGAAGTCTGTCGGGATGCGGAAGGAATCGTTTCCGTTGCCAATTATAATTGCCCCGGACAGATCGTCATTACCGGGGAGGCGGACGCGGTAAGAAAAGCGGGAGAAATTCTGCTTGAAAGAGGGGCCAGACGGGCGGTGCCATTAAACGTCAGCGGGCCTTTTCACTCACGGATGCTGTCGGGCGCAGGGGAACGGCTGAGAAAGGATCTGGATAAGGTTCCCGTATTTGATTTTGAGATTCCCTATGTTTCAAATCTTACGGCCGATTATGTCACTTGTGCAGAACCGGTCAGAGATCTTTTGGAAAAACAGATCTGTTCTCCGGTAAAGTGGCAGCAGTCGGTAGAAAAAATGTTGGCGGACGGCGTGAGCACTTTTGTGGAAATCGGCCCCGGAAGGACCCTTAGCGCCTTTGTGAAAAAAATCAGCCGGGAAGCGGTTGTTCTCAATGTAGACAAATATGAGGATCTTAACAGATGCGTGGAGGTATTAAAGAATGCTTAACGAAAAAGTAGCGCTCGTCACCGGAGGCGGAAGAGGAATCGGAAGGGCCATTGCATTAACGCTTGCCAGAGAAGGCGCTTTTGTCGTAGTAAATTATAACGGCTCCCGGGATAAGGCGCAGGAAACGCTTGAGGATATCCGCAGGGCAGGGGGAGAAGGCGCCCTGTACGGCTGTGATGTGGCTGATTTTGAAGCCTGTGGAGTCATGGTAAAGGAGCTGGCGAAAGAATACGGCCACATTGATATTCTGGTGAATAATGCCGGGATTACTAGAGATAACCTGCTTATGAAAATGAGCGGGGAAGACTTTGACCGCGTGATAGATATTAATCTCAAAGGCTGCTTTAATACAATGCGCCATATATCCAGACTGTTTTTAAAGCAAAAAGGAGGAAAAATCATCAACATATCCTCCGTTACAGGCGTAATGGGTAACGCTGGGCAGGCAAATTACTGCGCGTCCAAGGCGGGAATAATCGGTCTTACCAAAAGTGCGGCAAGGGAACTGGGAAGCCGTGGAATCACGGTAAACGCAGTTGCGCCGGGATATATTGATACGGAAATGACTCGTTTACTTCCGGAGTCCGTTAAAGAAACGATTATAGAACAGACTCTTTTAAAAAGAGTAGGAAGCCCTTCGGAAGTAGCGGAAACGGTTGCTTTTCTCGCATCCGGGGCAGCGGATTACATAACGGGCCAGGTGATTTGTGTGGACGGCGGAATGGCGGTATAGGCAGGTAAACAGGAAAAGGAGATACCGATATGAGCAGGAGAGTTGTAGTAACCGGAATGGGGGCCATTACCCCGGTGGGGCTTAATGTAAAAGATTTTTTTGCTTCCCTTAAAGAAGGAAAACATGGTTTTGGCCCAATCACAAAATTTGACAGCGCCGGCTATAAATGTCATGTAGCGGCGGAAGTAAAGGGATTTGACGCTGCTTCTTATATGGATTTTAAGGCGGCAAAACGCATGGAGCTTTTCAGCCAGTATGCGGTGGCGGCGGCAAAAGAGGCGCTTTGTGACTCCGGCATCGATATGAAAGAGGAAGACCCGTGGCGCGTAGGCTGTGCGGTAGGTTCGGGGACCGGCAGTCTTCAGGCCATAGAGAGAGAGTACGCTAAACTGGTTGCCAGAGGGCCTTCCCGAGTGAATCCTCTTTTAGTGCCGCTTATGATTACCAATATGGCGGCAGGAAACGTATCGATCCAGTTTGGACTGAAAGGGAAGAACATTAATGTTGTGACAGCCTGTGCGACGGGAACCAATTCCATCGGGGAAGCATTCCGCAGTATTCAATGCAAAGAAGCGGACGTAATGGTGGCCGGCGGTACGGAAGGCGCCGTAACTCCCGTGGGGGTGGCAGGATTCTGCGCGTTAACGGCGCTGTCTGCAGTGGATGATCCGGACCGCTGTTCCCTTCCCTTTGACAAGAACCGCAGCGGTTTCGTTATGGGAGAAGGAGCGGGAATTGTTGTTTTGGAAGAACTGGAACATGCAAAAAAACGCGGCGCGCATATTTATGCGGAAGTCCTGGGCTATGGATGTACGGGCGACGCCTATCATATCACTTCCCCGGCGGAAGACGGAATGGGAGCGGCCAGGGCAATGCTTTCGGCTATTCGGGACGGTGGCATTGCGCCGGAGGATATTACTTATATTAACGCCCACGGAACGGGTACCCATCACAATGATCTTTATGAGACGAGAGCCATCAAAGCGGCCTTTGGAAGCCATGCCGGAAAAATTCACATTAACTCCACCAAGTCTATGATCGGGCATCTTCTGGGCGCGGCGGGAGCGGTGGAATTTATCGCCTGCGTAAAGGAAATGGAAGAAGGGTTTATCCATAAAACGGCAGGATATGAAACGCCGGATGAAGAAATGGATCTGGATTACTGCGCACAGCCATACAGGGAAGAGATTCCCTATGCGCTTAGCAATTCCCTTGGCTTCGGCGGGCATAACGCAAGTGTTTTAATCGGAAAATATCAGGGATAGAGCCGTTTAGGCTTACAGTAAAAAACAGGAGGTAGCAATGGCTTTATTATCAGCGAAAGAAATTATGGAAATTATTCCGCACAGGCAGCCCTTTATGCTGCTCGATACCGTTGAGGAGCTGACCCCGGGCAGCAGGGCGCTGGCAAAAAAGTGCGTGGCTTATAACGAACCTTATTTTCAGGGACATTTCCCCGGGGAGCCGGTTATGCCCGGTGTGCTTATCATAGAAGCCCTGGCGCAGGCAGGCGCGGTCGCAGTCTTAAGCCTTCCGGAAAATAAAGGTAAGACGGCATATTTTGCTGCGATCGGTAACGCCCGGTTTAAGAAAAAGGTGGTTCCGGGAGACGTATTGCTGCTGGAGACGGAAATCGTCAGGCAGAAAGGTTCCATCGGAACGGCCAAGGCCGTGGCTACGGTTGACGGAGTAACGGCGGTACAGGCAGAGCTTACTTTTGCGGTATCATAAAGATTCGTTTGGTCTGACGGAAAATGGGAGGCAGATATGGCAGGATTATTTCACAGGGATAAATACATACGCGTAAAAGGTGTCGGCGAAGAAGAAAAACGAAGTCTGGTGTGTCCCGAATGTGGGAAGGAATTAAACCGGACAGACGTTGTAGTAAACCATTATATTTGTACGGCCTGCGGAAATTACTTCCGCGTAAGGACCAATAACAGAATCCGCATGGTATGCGATAAGGATACGTTTATTCCATGGTTTGAGGAGACGGACGGCGGCAATCCTCTGAATTTTCCGGGATATGATGAAAAGCTGTCAAGCGTAAGAGAAAAAACGGGACTTTCGGAAGGGATTACGGTCGGTATTGGAGAAATATGCGGGGAAAAGGCGTGCATCGGAGTTTGTGATTCCCGGTTTCTTATGGGAAGCATGGGGCATGCGGTAGGCGAAAAAATTGCCCTTATCTTTGAACGGGCGGTTAGTATGAAGCTTCCGGTAGTCTTATTTTGCTGTTCGGGAGGCGCCAGGATGCAGGAGGGAATCATTTCCCTGATGCAGATGGCTAAGACTTCCGCCGCTATAAAAAAGCATGCGGATGCAGGCCTGTTGTATGTAACCGTATTGACCGATCCGACTACAGGAGGCGTAACGGCAAGCTTTGCCATGCTGGGAGATATTATTCTGGCCGAGCCCGGAGCGCTCATTGGTTTTGCGGGTCCCAGAGTGATAGAACAGACCATCGGGCAAAAGCTTCCGAAGGGGTTTCAGCGCGCGGAATTTCAGGAAGAACACGGATTTGTTGACCGTGTGGTGGAGAGAGACGATCTGAAAACCGTTTTACACCAGATTTTAAAATCCCACAGGGTGTCTGCCCTGAATAATAGTTTCAGTCATTTTACGGAAGAAATTACAAAGTTTACGCCTACCGAAGTGAACCGGGAAAGGCTGGCAAAAACGCCCGCAAAGTCAGCCTGGGATAAAGTGCGGGAAGCAAGAAGCGTATCAAGACCCTCTGCTCTGACCTATATCGGCCTGATTTTTGACGACTTTCTGGAGCTGCACGGAGACAGAAGCTGTGGCGACGATAAGGCTGTTGCGGGCGGGATTGCGTGGCTTTACGGACAGCCAGTCACGGTAATCGGAATTCAAAAAGGAAACGATGCCAAAGAATGTGCCATGCGCAATTATGGCATGGCGTCGCCGGAGGGATACAGAAAAGCGCTGCGCCTGATGAAACAGGCGGAAAAATTCCACCGCCCCGTAGTTTGCCTGATCAACACTTCCGGCGCATATCCGGGAATGGAAGCGGAAGAAAGAGGGCAGGGTGAGGCCATTGCCAGAAATTTATTTGAGATGTCTTTGCTTAAGGTGCCGGTGCTTTCCGTAATAATCGGCGAAGGCGGCAGCGGTGGCGCTTTGGGGCTTGCCGTTGGCAATGAGGTGTGGATGTTGGAGAATTCCACCTATTCCGTTTTGTCCCCGGAGGGTTTTGCCTCGATTTTATGGAAGGACGGAAAACGTGCAAAGGAAGCGGCGCAGGTTATGGGAATTACGGCAGACGATCTCAAACGTCTTTCGGTGATTGAGAGGATCATTCCGGAATATGGAGCCGCGGGCGATTCCACAGTAAATGACATTGCGGGATTTATGAAAGAACAAATGGCCGTATTTTTAAAGAAGTTTGACGGTATGGACGGCGCCGCGGTTGCAGAAGACAGATACAGACGTTTCAGAAAATACTGAAAATAGAAGGAGGGACTGCTATGCCTGCAAGAATCATAGGAACAGGAAGCTGTTTTCCTGAAAAAACAGTGAGTAACCGGGAACTGGAAAACCTGGTGGAAACCACGGATGAATGGATCAGAAGTCGTACCGGTATCGAAACGAGGCATATTTGTGTGGGCGAAACGACGACTTCCCTGGCGGTGGAGGCTTCAAAGAATGCAATGGAAAATGCAGGTATTGAAGCAAAGGATATAGATTTGATTATCGTGGGAACCGTGTCAGGCGATATGTGCTTTCCCTCCACGGCCTGTCAGATACAAGACGCTCTGTGCGCGGTAAATGCGACTGCCTTTGATATTAACGCAGCCTGCGCCGGGTTTCTGTTCGGTCTGACTATCGCGGATAATTATATGAAATCCGGCATGGCGCGGACGGCGTTGATCGTCGGAGCGGAAACGCTGTCCAAAATGATGGACTGGAACGACCGGAATACCTGCGTATTGTTTGGAGACGGTGCGGGAGCCGCCGTAGTGAGAATGGATAAGGAAGGCCTGAACAGTATTGTACAGGGATCGGACGGTGTCAGGGGCAGGGCCCTGATCTGCCAAAACAGGCCGGTAAACAATCCGTTTATTAAAAACGGAACGGAGCTTGACTACACGCATATGGATGGTCAGTCCGTTTATAAGTTTGCGGTAAAAACGGTGCCGGAGGCGATTACGGAAGCGCTTTGCAGGGCGGAAACAGAAGCGGACGGAATCAAATATTTTGTGCTGCATCAGGCAAATATCCGCATTATTGAAGCGGTTGCAAAAAAAATGAAGCAGCCCATTGAAAAATTTCCCACAAACCTTCGAAAATGTGGTAATATTTCAGCAGGGAGCGTTCCCGCGCTGTTGGATCTTATAAACCGGCAGGGAAAGCTGAACCGGGGAGATAAAATTGTACTTGCCGGATTCGGAGCCGGTCTTACATGGGGAGCGGCGGTTCTTACCTGGTAAGGCCGCAGGAACGGTTGAAGTATGCATGGGAGATAAATATGGAACTGGATACAATACTGAATACATTGCTGGTCAAGTTGTTCAGGGATATTATGAATATTGAGGAAGAGACTCTTATTTCGGGAGAGTTTACCGATATTACCATTAACGATATGCATGTAATCGAGGCTGTTGGGACAGGCGACCCGAAGCCGAGTTCCGTCGTGGCAAAAAGACTTTCCGTTACCATGGGAACCCTTACCAAATCCGTTGACAGGCTGGTTCGGAATAAATATGTTCTCCGGGAAAGAAGCGAGGAGGATAAAAGGCTGGTGCTTCTTTCCTTGACGGAAAGAGGAAAAAGAGCCGACAAGCGCCATCAGAGATTTCACCGGGAAATGATCGAAGCGGTCATGGCGCAGTTTGATCAGCAGGAGAAAAAAATTCTGTTGGAATCGTTGGGCGGCCTGGCGGATTATTTTTCGGAACAGAAAAAGAATGTCGGAACGAACAAGACGGAGGAGTCCTTATGATAGCAGTAAAATTAAACTGCCGCCGGTTTGAATATGATATCCATTCGCTTGTAAAGGCTTTTTATCCGCAGACAGAAGTCAAAGTGTTTGCGGAGGGGGAAAAAGCCTTTTGTTCCGATGGGAATTTTCCGTTTCTTTCCATAAATATGACGGAAAAAGAAATTGCAGCCGAAATATCCGATCCGGGCGGAGTGAAAGCTTTGGTATCCGATACAATAACCGTACCCGCGGAAGTATCTTACGATACCGGCGGCGGCAGGGCAGAATATAAAAACCTGTTAAAGCTGCTGCTTTACGGGCTTCTTTCTGGTATAACAGGAAAAAGCCTTCCTTGGGGAACCCTGACGGGAATCAGGCCGACTAAAATACCCATGACATTTTTGGAGGACGGAAAAACAGAAGAAGAAATTCTTAACCATATGATGCAGGTTTACCTGGTGAGCAGAGAAAAAGGGCTCCTTGCCATCGATATTGCAAAAAGGGAAAAAGAACTTTTATCATCGATTCATTATCAGGACGGTTACAGCCTTTATATCGGAATTCCCTTCTGTCCGACTACCTGTCTGTACTGTTCTTTTACGTCCTATCCGATCTGCGCATGGAAGAACAGAGTGGACGATTATCTGACGGCTGTGGAAAAGGAAATGGATTACGTAGCCAAAGCTTTCCGCGGTAAAATTCTGGACAGCGTTTATATAGGCGGCGGCACACCTACCACGCTGGAACCGGACCAGTTAAAGCGGCTGCTTTGGAAGCTTAAAAGCGCTTTTGATTTTTCCGGGGTTAAAGAGTTTACCGTGGAGGCGGGACGGGCGGACAGCATAACAAGAGAGAAGCTGGAGGTTATCAAAGAATTCGGCGTAACCAGAGTTTCCGTAAATCCGCAGACTATGAATGACAGAACGCTGGAGCTGATCGGAAGGAAAACAAACGCGGCCCAGGCAGAGGAAGCTTTCAGGATGGCAAGGGAAACGGGATTTACCAACATCAATATGGATTTAATCCTGGGCCTGCCGGGTGAAACTAAAGAGGATGTGGCGGCGACCATAGAAGCGGTAAAGAAACTGCGTCCGGACAGTCTTACGGTTCATTCCCTTGCAGTCAAAAGGGGTTCCAGACTAAACCAGTGGATTGAAGAAAACGGAATAACGGCTCTGCGGAATACGGATGAAACCATGAAGATCGCGGAGCAGGGCGCAAAAGATATGGGAATGAAGCCTTATTATCTGTACAGACAGAAAAATATGTCCGGCAACTTCGAGAACGTAGGATACGCCACGGAAGGTAATTACGGTATCTACAATATCCTTATTATGGAGGAGAAGCAGTCCATCGTGGCATTAGGAGCCGGGAGCATTTCCAAAAGGGTTTATGAGGACGGGCGGATTGAACGGTGCGATAATGTGAAGGAAGTTGCAGAGTATATTGAGAGAATCGAGGAAATGATAGAAAGAAAACGTATATTGTTTGATGGCTGACAAATCTGCAGATGCCCAGGGAGTGTTTCGGAAATAAACGAAACGCTCTTTTTTAAATATATTTATTTGCAAATATAATAAACAGTGTAGTTGATTTAGACTTTGTATTGGTATAAAATAATATTGACAATATTTTTTTAACCGTAATCCGATTGTAGATAGAAAGGTGGAATGAAGTATGGAAGCCAAAAACAGCAATAGCATATACCAGTTGCAGCCTAAGTTTCTGGTCACAAACTTTAATTTTGAGGCCATGGCGGCAACCGTCACACAAAGCAGTACAAGCTTCAAAAATATAGGCGTATTCCGGACCAAAACGGATCTGGTAGGGATGTCCTGGTTTGCCGAGGATACCTTAAGCCACCTGGACTTCCGGTATCCGCTTAAAAAGGATTTCAGCGGTGTGACATTAAGTTATCACTATGCAGTTTCAGGACATACCCCATTGCTGGACGCGGAATCGGCCGCTCCAACGATTACGGTGAGAACACCGGGGGAGGCCACCGGAGGGGAAGGGAATATTGTCATTGACTTTGACA
>ERZ779637.1085-NODE-1085-length-12762-cov-7.368065_pt1 | contig 12762 bp, 10 predicted proteins | sample MGYA00514196_ERZ779637 | MGnify/ENA primary metagenome ERZ779637 (study PRJEB29562, sample SAMEA4376700) | mouse gut metagenome | isolation source: Cecum | study: EMG produced TPA metagenomics assembly of the A DSS colitis mouse model was used to assess the... | reverse complement strand
TTGCATGCCCTTTTCCATGCCCTTTTCCATACCCTTATCCATGCCCTTTTCCATGCCCTTTTCTAAAATAGCTTCCGACCAATTACACATAGTCTGCATCCTCCCTTCCAGTTCAGTTGTCATTATCATCCCAAATTCCTCTGTAAGTATACGCTTCTTTTCCTCCACGCTTACCTCGGAAAGCAGCTTCTCCAGCATGGAGATCAGTATGTTTTGAGAATCCTTTATGTTTTCCCCGCTTCTTACACTGATAATGATACCCCGCATCAGATCCATATCATACGGATTTACCTTATTTCCAAAAACTGTATTTCTGCCAAAGCCAATCTCTTCAATGGAATCACCGTCCTCGCTGTTACACAAACATAGCCATATGCTTCGGACTTTTTTTAAATTATCATAGTCACTGTGATAAAATTCAGTCTGTTTCTGTGCGGAAATCATCCGGGCAAGATAAAATATAATTCTGTTCTCCAAATGATACCCTAATTTAGCGGGATCTGACGAACGTTGTGCCTCCAAATTAATTAAAAATTTCATTTCCGTTTCTTTATGATACGCCGCAAAACGAATATCGAAGAAAATTTTCCCCTCTCCCGGAATGTTGTCCTCCGTACTGGCTGCGTTTACGCGCCCCAGGTTTGAAAGTCCCGCATCCAGCGGCCTCGTCCCGATTTCAATATCCTCTCCAATACTGTCTATAATATCCTCAATCGCCATATCCTTAAATTCCAAAACGGCATACTTTAAAATCCGCGCCAGTATTTGCTTGTCTGCAAGCAGAAATTTTATGTTTGTATCATAGGCGCTTGAAACATTTGCTGCCTCGACCGCCTGTGCTAAGTTCGTATCTGCCATCTTATTTTCCTTTCTTTTATTACATGTTGCAATAGTCTGCTCGCCGTCGGCTTTCCGTTTCAGATAAAACAGCCCCGTTTAACCCCGCTGCGTCACTCGTTTCCCCAGTCCTTCATACTGACATTCATGTCCACATCCCCCTTTATCCCGTTCACGCTTCCGGTGGATGTATACTGCCAAACGCTGAACTCATAAGGGAAATACAGTGGTGTCTGGTAAAAAGCAAACCATTTCTCGTATTCTTCCAACTGCTCCATATCCAGCATGAGCAGGAACGTTTTCAGATTCCCGTAAATCATGGGCGTATAGCCCGCTTCTTTAATCCGCTCACAAAATGCGATGCAGGCTTCCGTTCTCTCCTGTTTCGTCAGGTTTTCGGTACGGGGATTTTTCGTCGTCACTTCTTCCACATCCAACACAATGGGGTATGTTACGTCATATCCGCCCAAATGCTCCAGCACAAATTCCGCTTCCTCCACCGCTTCTTCCTTATTCAGCGCCTGCGTAAAAAAATATACGCCTACATCGATGCCGTTATCCAAAGCGCCATCCATATTATCCTCATATGTGGTGTCCAGTACCAGTTTTCCTTCTGTTGCGCCGCGTATTCCCAAACGGATAAACGCATAATCTACACCGTCCCCGGCAACTTTCCGCCAGTTAATTTCCTCCTGGTAGCGCGAAACGTCAATACCTTTTTTGGAAGCCACTTGCCCGTCCGCCCAATATTCCAGTATCCCTTCTTCGTTCATTTGAAACTGTTCCGCCTGGTAAGAATGATGCTTTAACGTATCCACGATCGGGAAAAAATAGTACCTGCCGTCTGCCGCCACCACCAGTTCATCCTTGTAAAGTGAACGCAGCACCGGCGCCGTTCCCTCCCCGTTTTCCATCCTCGTCCTTATTTCACCCAAAATCTCCTTTTCTTTTTCCGAAGAAGACTGCTCTGCCGCCTTTGCCGCCGCCTCTGCCGTCATGGCATGTACTTCTTCTTCCGTATAGGTAGTGACGGCATTGACTTCTTCCACATATGCCATGGCTACCTGGACTTCATTATGTAACTTCCGGTTCTCCAACACCAATACCACGCATCCCGTAACCGCCGTTAGCGCCAGCAGGCACAGAAAAACAGGAAAAACAACCCCGCCGCTGTGGCGCTTGCGTTTTTTCTCCCTTCTTTGCCTTTTTCCCCTTCTCCTGGCATAAGCGCCGCGTTCTTCCGCCTTTCCGTCCCGCGCACCGCCGTACTGCGTCCTGCGGTTCTTTCCAGACGCTCCGCCTGCCTCTGCCCTTCCCCGCAGGGGACTGCCCGGACTTTTTTCATACGGGTACTCTTCGTTTAAGTCGTGTATTTTTAATTCCATTTTTGATTCTATCTCTGTTTCCATTTCCGTTCCCATTCCCAATTCTTCATCCGCATCAGACGGAAAAACATTCCCTTTTTTCATCCGCACCCCAATCCATTCCTTAAAATTTCTCCCCAAAGTAACTCTTATAGCCTTCCCCGAAAATCTCCGTAGCGCTGGTGACAATCATGAACGCATCCGCGTCCTCCTCCTTCACAATGGTTTCCACCTTGGGTGCCAGCGGTTTATGCACCACACACATGATGATTTTCTTCTTATTTCCGCTAAACGCCCCTTCGCCGCTTAACCGCGTCACTCCGATGTCCAGTTCCTCCAATAGCCTGTCCGTAATCCGCACCTGGCAGTCGCTGATAATATACACCAGCTTCGCACCGTCCCGTCCGTAAAGAACCATATCCAGCACCACGGCAGTCACTACTACCGAAATTCCCGCATAAAGCGCCGAATCGATATTTTGGAACACAATGCCAGACAGGGCCACGATACACACATCCATGGCAAAGAACAGCATTCCCGTCTTCAGGTGGGGATATTTTAGCCGCAGGCATTTCACGATGATGTCTGTCCCGCCCGTGGTAGCCCCCCGTTTAAATATAACACCAATGGAGGACGCAATCAATACGCTTCCTGCCAGTGCCGCCAAAAGTATATCATCCGTTGCCGCCCCAAATCCGGCAAACAGGTTCGTAAAAAAAGAAGTCATGAAAATTGCGTAAAACGTGGAAACAATAAAGCGCAGTCCGAATTTCCATATGCCTAACAGGATAATGGGGATATTTAATATCAGGATCAGCGTACCCGTTTCCAGCGGCACCACGCGGCTTAGGATAATGGAAAGTCCGGTTATCCCGCCGGGCGCCATGTTATTCGGGTCAATGAACAGGCTGACCCCCATCCCATATACCACGGAAGCGGCGGTTATAATCAGGTAATCCATCACCCTTTGCTTTGCCGTCTTTTTTTCCTCGTGTTTTTTTTCATATTCCTGCCGTACCTTTGCAGTATGCTGCCCGTCTGCCGCTTTATGCTCCACCATTCATTTCCTTTCCCTGTTTTCTTTCCCGTTTTCTTTCCTGTCTTCTTGTCTTCTCCCTGTTTTGCTTCTAATTCCAGTTTATGATATTCTATCCCTTTTTATACGAATCGAGTCATGTACCCGTCAGCTCTGCTGACATCCTTCCTTTGGGTGCCCGTGTGCAATCGGGTAAGGGGAATCTTTCCCCCCTGCTCCGCGCGCCGGGCACCCGTCAGCTCTGCTGACATCCTTCCTTTGGGTGCCCGTGTGCATAAAAACAGGGGGGAACCTGTTTCCCGTCCCCCGCTCCTATACGTCCGCCATAACGATTCCTCTACATCACCGTCCGCACCAGTTTCGGCTGATAGCCGTTCTTATGCAGCGCATCGGTAATCTGCTTCTTATGCTCCGTCCCGAATGCCTCCATGGTAATCCGCAGTTCCACCGCCGCATTCCGGTTAATGGAAACAAACTGGTTATGCTCCAGTTTGATGACATTGCCGCTTTGCTTTGCAATCACGTCGGCGACATGGCTCAGCTCGCCCGGCTTGTCCGGCAGGAGCACGGAAACGGTAAAAATCCGGTCCCTTAAAATCAGTCCCTGCTGTACCACGGAAGACATGGTAATGACATCCATGTTGCCGCCGCTTAAAATGGAAACCACCCGTTTGTCCTTAATGTCCAAATGCTTAAGGGCCGCAACTGCCAGCAAACCCGAATTTTCCACCACCATCTTATGGTTTTCCACCATATCCAGGAACGCAACCACCAGTTCCTCATCCTCTATCGTGATAATGCCGTCCAGATTCTGCGACAAATACGGGAATACTTTGCTCCCCGGCGTCTTAACCGCCGTACCGTCCGCAATGGTGCTCACACGGTCGAGGGTAACGACCTTTCCTTCCTTTAAGGACTCCTGCAGACAGTTGGCGCCTGCCGGTTCCACGCCAATCACCTTGATTTTCGGGTTTAACAGTTTTGCAAGCGTGGAAACGCCCGTTGCCAGGCCACCGCCGCCAATCGGCGCCAAAATATAATCCACAAGCGGAAGGTCCTTAAAGATTTCCATGGCAATCGTCCCCTGTCCGGTCGCCACCGCCAAATCGTCAAAAGGATGGATAAACGTATAGCCGTTTTCTTCCGCCAGTTCGTAAGCGCGGGCACATGCCTCGTCATATACATCCCCGTACAGTACCACTTCCGCACCGTATCCTTTCGTCCGGTTCACCTTAATCAAAGGCGTGGTGGTGGGCATGACAATAACCGCCTTTACCCCGTAACATTTCGCCGCATAGGCAACCCCCTGGGCGTGGTTGCCCGCGGAAGCCGTAATCAGTCCCTTTTTCCGTTCCGCATCCGTCAGCGTACTCAGCTTATAATAGGCGCCCCTTACCTTATACGCCCCTGTAAACTGCATGTTTTCCGGTTTTAAGTATACCTTGTTGCCCGTCTGCCTGCTGAAATAGTCGCTGTAAATCAGCTTCGTTTCCTGCGTGACCTGCTTCACCACTTCCGACGCTTCCTCGAATTTATCCAAAGTCAGCATATCCTGTGCTTCCATGATTCCGTCCCCTGTTTTCTCACTCATAGCTTTTCCACGCTCCTTTTGTTTTGCCTGTTTTCCACGTTATTCCCTGTCCTGTGCCTTAATCTTTAATCCTTTATGTCAAATAGGGCGTTCACGAACTGGTCGGAATCGAATTTCTGCAAATCCTCAATTGTTTCCCCCACACCGATGTATTTCACCGGAATCTGCAGTTCCGACTGGATTGCCACGGCGATACCTCCCTTTGCCGTTCCGTCCATCTTTGTCAGGATAATGCCGGTAAGCTGCGCAACCCCTCCGAAATCCCTTGCCTGCTGCAGGGCATTCTGTCCCGTGGTCCCATCCAGCACCACCAGGTTTTCCCTGTGGGCATTGGGAAATTCCTTATCGATAATCCGGTTAATCTTCTTAAGCTCCTCCATCAGATTTTTTTTGTTGTGGAGCCTTCCCGCCGTATCGCACAACAGCACATCCACGTTCCGCGCCTTTGCCGCATTGACCGCATCGAAGATGACGCTTGCGGGGTCGGAGCCTTCCGAACCTCCAATGATATCCACACCGGCGCGGTTCGCCCATTCGGTAAGCTGCTCTCCTGCCGCCGCACGGAAAGTGTCCGCCGCAGCCAATAATACTTTCCGCCCCTGGTCCTTTAAGATTCCAGCCAGTTTTCCCACGGACGTGGTCTTTCCCACACCGTTTACCCCGATGACAAGAATTACCGACTGTTTATGCTCGAAATCATATGCCGTTTCCCCTACCCTCATCTGCTCCTTTATGCTTGCAATCAGGAATTCCTTGCATTCCGAAGGCTGTTTGATATGGTTTTCCTTCACCTGTACCCGCAGCTTTTCGATAATGGAATTGGTGGCATTGACACCGATATCCCCCATGATGAGGATTTCCTCCAACTCCTCGTAAAAATCTTCATCAATAGCCGAAAAGCCGTTAAACACAGAGTCTATCCCATGTACGATATTGTCCCGCGTCTTGGTTAAGCCGGCTTTTAGTCTGCTGAAAAACCCTTTTTTTTCTTTTTCCTTATCTTTTTCTTCTCCCATATCTTCCCTCCTGTGCTGCCAGTCCTTCCTGCTTATCACTCCGATTCCGGTTAATTCCAGATGTTCGCGGTCTTCCCGGATTACCGGACAGCCGTCAATCGTCCAAATCCTTATCGATTAAGTTCACGCTTACCAACGTGGAAATCCCTTTCTCCTGCATGGTAATCCCATACAGCCTGTCTGCTTTCTCCATTGTACCACGTCTGTGGGTAATTACAATAAACTGTGTGTATTTTGTCAGCTTATGTAAATATTTTGCGAACCTTGTCACATTATTCTCATCCAGTGCCGCCTCAATTTCGTCCAGCAGACAGAACGGGGACGGTTTTAAGTTTTGGATGGCGAACAGCAGGGCAATTGCCGTCAGCGCCTTTTCCCCGCCCGAAAGCTGCATCATGTTCTGCAGCTTCTTGCCGGGGGGCTGGGCAATGATTCGGATTCCCGCTTCCAGGATATCCTCGTCTTCCATCAGTTCCAAAGTTCCCTTGCCGCCGCCGAACAGTTCCTTGAACACTTTGTCAAATTCCCTGCCGATTTCCGCAAATTTTTCATGAAACTGCTTCCGCATTGAAGTATCCAGTTCCTCAATGATATGCAAAAGCGTCTTCTCCGCTTCCACCAGGTCGTCGTGCTGGGTTTTTAAGAACTGGTAACGTTCCATCAGGTTTTTGTAGTCTTCAATGGCATTGACGTTTACATCCCCCAGCTTACGGATTTCCTCCTTTAAGGATGCCGCCTCTTTCTTCATGGACGGCAAATCCGTCATTTCCTCATCCCGGAGGGATGCCGCATCCGAAAGGGTAATCTCATATTCGTCCCACATGTAATTAATCTGGGACTCTATGGATTCCTCCAGCTTTTCCTTTTGGGAACCCAAACGGTATACTTCTTTGTCAAGGGCGTTCATCCGCTCCGACAGTTCCTCCCTTACGGTGAAAAAATTCTTCTGTTTGGCGGAAAGCTCCTCTTTCCTTGCCATGTCTTCCTTCAGTTTCGTTTCTGCATCGGAATGGGAGGTATCGGAGGCAACAATGGTTTCTTCGATTTCCTTAATGTTGTTTTCCTTGCGCGCAATCTCGGAAGCGTTCTGTTCCAATCCTTCCCGGATTTCCCTGCGTTCTTCCATGAAACGCTCCATCTCACCGTCGATACGCGCTGCATTCTGCCTGTGGAATTCCTGCTGCTGCAGCATCTTCTCCACTTCCACTTCCCGCTCCGATACTTCCCTGGACTGTAAGGATTCCGTCTCCCTCTGTTCCTCCAGTTCCTTTTGGAAACCTTCAATCTGCTCCTGCACGCTCTTTTCAAGCTGTTCGGACTGCAGCAGTTCCTGTTCGGTTTCCGCCTTTCCCGCCTTCATTTCCTGTATCTGTTTTTCGATTTCCTGTTCTTCCGTCTTTAAGGCGCCAAACCCTTCTTCCGCTTCGTTTTTGCGTTCTTCCGCCTTAATGACGTTCATGCGGGCAGTATTCTGTTCAATGAACTTATCCTGCAGTTTTGATTTGGTGTCCTCCAATTCCATGCGGAGCCTGCTCCGCTTTTTTTTCGTTTCCTCGATTTCTTCCAGCAGACCGTCAATCTGCGTCAGGTATTTCTTTACTTTTCCGTCCAGTTCTTCCATTTCCCTCCGTCTTCCGAGGAGGTTGCTGTTATTCTTGAAAGCGCCCCCGCTGATGGCGCCTCCCGGTACAAGAAGTTCCCCTTCCACCGTCACCATGCGGATGCCGTAGTCAAATTTGCGGGCAATCTTCACCGCATGGTCAACGTTATCCACCACCACAATCCTGCCCAGCATCGCTTTTGCCACATTTCTGTATTTCGGCTCCGTATGAACCAGCTCATCCGCCATTCCCAGGACGCCTTTTTCTTTTAACGCTTCTTTATTCTTAAATTCCTGGGGATGGGTAATGCTGGTCAGCGGCAGGAACGTGGCACGTCCTGCTTTATGCTGTTTTAAAAAAGCAATCATCCGTTTTGCCGTTTCCTCATCTTCGGTCACAATATTTTGGATACTGCCGCCAAGCGCCGTTTCGATGGCGGTTTCATACTTTTTCTCCACCTTAATAATATCCGCCACCACGCCGATAATGCCTTTTTCTTCCTCCCGCTGCTCCATCACCCGCTTTACGCTGCCCCCGTAACCGTCGTAGCGTTCCGTCAGGTTGGCAAGGGCTTCCAGTCTGGATTTCTCCTGGTGGTAAACCACCTGCGTATCCCGCAGCTTTTGGTCTTTTGCCGACAATTCGTCATGTATCTGCCCCAGCTTTTCCTCAATGGAAGTCTGGGCATCGTTCAGGCTGCGGATTTCCCCGTTAATCGCCTCAAATTCATCCTGAAGCTGCTTAATGGTTTCCTCCTGCTTTACTTCATCCGATTTCGCCCGCAGCAGCCTTGAAGTCAGCTCCGCCTTACGGATGGCAATCTGCTCCATCATCGTGTCAAAACGTCCGATTTTGGATTTTATCGTGGCACGGCTGTTTAACGCGTCAATAATGGTATTCTTGCCCGCCTCGATTTGGTTATTCAGTTCCTCAATGCGGTTTTGTACCGCGCTTAACCGCACGCCCGCCTCGTCCCGTCCTTTTTCCGTTTCGGCAAGCTGTGCGTCGATGCTTTCCTTTTCCTTCAAAATGGCTTCCCGGTCCACGGTTTTTTCATCAATCTCTTTTTGGACGGCGGCAAGTCTTGCCTGCAGGTGGCCTTCGTTACCCCTGGCGGAATTTATCTGTTCCTTTAAGACGTTCATCTCGCCTTCCAGTTTCCCGCGCAAAAGCCCCGTGTCCGTAAGCTGTGTCCGCGCCTGCTCGATTTGCGCATCCAACTGCTCAATCTGTCCCTGCACCTGCCCGTATTCTTCCTTAATACCCTCGAACTTTTCCGTGGTCTCCTTAAGGTCACCGCTTGCAATGCCATATTTTTCTTCCAAAGACTGCAGTTGTTCCCGGATGCTTTTATTCTCCAAAAGGAACATGTTCACATCCACGGTTTTTAATTCATCCTTTTTTTTCAGATAGACTTTTGCCTTTTCCGACTGTTTCTCCAGCGGTCCCGTCTGTTTCTCCAGTTCCGCCAAAATATCCGATACGCGAAGCAGGTTCTGCTTTTCGTCTTCCAGTTTCTTCTGCGCCGCATACTTGCGCCGTTTGAACTTCACGATGCCCGCCGCTTCGTCAAACAGTTCCCGCCGTTCCTCCGGTTTCCCGCTGAGGATTTTGTCAATCTGTCCCTGCCCGATGATAGAATATCCTTCCTTGCCGATACCCGTATCGTAAAACAGCTCGTTTACGTCCTTTAAACGGCAGGGCGTGCCGTTTAACAAATATTCGCTCTCACCCGAACGGTAAATTCTCCTCGCCACCGTCACTTCCGCATAATCCACCGGAAGCTGGTGGTCCGTATTGTCCAGCGTAATCGCCACGCTGGCATACCCCAATGGTTTGCGCATTTCCGTTCCCGAAAAAATAACGTCCTGCATGGAAGCGCCCCTTAACTGTTTCACCCGCTGTTCCCCCAGCACCCAGCGCACGGCATCGGCAACATTGCTCTTGCCGCTTCCATTGGGTCCCACGATACCGGTTATCCCGTTATGGAACTGAAAGTTTATTTTGTTGGCAAACGATTTAAAACCGTGTATCTCTATACTTTTTAAATACATATTCCCGAACCTGTTCTTTTTAGTCTGTTTTTACTGCCTTCTGCCGTTTTTCCTGCCTTTGCAATTTCCGGCGCTACTTCCCCTTAAAAACCAGCAGGGCTTCATAGGCTGCTTTCTGCTCCGCCGCTTTTTTTGTCTTACCGGCACCGCTTCCCATGGGTTTTCCGTTTACCCTGACTTCCACGAAAAAGTCCTTATCATGGTCGGGACCTGTTTCCGACAGCAGCACATATTCTAACATATTCCGGTTATCCTGCTGGACATATTCCTGTAACAATGTTTTGCTGTCAAAAAACAACTGTTTGTTTTCCAAATCTGACAGTATGACGCGGTGGATAAATTCTTCCGCCTTGGCATAGCCGCCGTCCAGGTATATGGCGCCTATGATGGACTCCACCACGTCCGAAGTGATGTTTTCCTTCTTCCTGCCGCCCGTGGCTTCTTCCCCTCTCCCAAGCAGGATATATTTCCCAAGCTCCATATCCTTCGCGCAGAACGCCAGCGACGCCCCACACACAATGGTCGCCCGCATCCTCGTCAGCTCCCCTTCCTTTAAATCCGGATAGGTTTCGTACAGGAACACGCTGGTGATGGTTTCCAACACTGCATCCCCTAAAAATTCCAGCCGCTCATAGTCCTTTCTCTTGTTAATCTTCTGCTCATTGGCAAAAGAACTGTGAGTCACTGCCTGCCTTAACAGTTCTTTGTCCGTAAAGCAATATCCGATTTTTTCTTCCAATTGTTTCAAAGAATATTCCGCTAACATATCCTGTCCTCTTAAACATCGAAAAAGCCCCCTAAAGGGCTTTCGATACCACTTTCCTGCAAGGGTATGTTAAAAACACACCCTAATTTACGGCATTTTTAATCAGTTCCACTGCTTCTTCCACCGTACTGATTTTTTCTGCCTGTTCCGCCGGAATCTCAATATCAAACTCCTCCTCGATTCCCATGACAATCTGAAATACATCCAAAGAATCCGCTCCCAAATCGTCCGTAAACGTCGTGTCCATTGTGATTTCCTCCGGGTCCACGTTCAGCACCTCGGCAATGACTTTCCTCAATTTTTCAAATTCCATGTCAACAGCCCTTTCTCACTCGTCTCCAAGCGTAATTTTTTCTTTTATTTTATCATTAATCTTCTGTTCCTTAAATGTGACACATTGGAGGACAGAATTTTTAATTTCCACCGCCTTGGAACTTCCGTGGGTCTTCACCACCAGCCCCTTTAACCCTAACAGGGGCGCTCCGCCGTACTGCTCCAAATCAAATGCCTTTAACGTTTCCTTTAATGCGGGTTTTACCAAAAGGGCACCGATTTTGCTCCGTAAAGAAGTCATCATCCCCGCCTTTACCATATGAATCAGCGTGCCGCCCACGCCTTCGTACAGTTTCAGTATCACGTTGCCAACAAATGCTTCGCATACCACCACGTCCGCATATCCCGCCGGAATGTCTCTGGCTTCAATGCTTCCGATGAAATGAAGGTCCGGGCAGGCTTTTAACAAGGGAAACGTCTCTTTCACCAGGGCATTGCCCTTTTCTTCTTCCGCACCGATGTTCACAATCGCCACCCTTGGATTCTTCACGCCCATCACGCTCTCCATATATACGCTTCCCATCTTGGCAAACTGTACCAAATGGGAGGGTCGGGCATCCACGTTGGCCCCGCAGTCTATTAACAGTGCCGCCCCTTTTTCCGTCGGAATCAGCGGTGCCAGCGGCGGCCGTTCCACACCCTTTAACCGTCCCACGATAACCTGTCCGCCCACAAGGACCGCACCGGAGCTGCCTGCGGACACAAATGCATCGCATTCCCCGTTTTTGACGAGCTGCAATGCCTTTACCATGGAAGAATCCTTCTTCTTACGGATCGCCATAACCGGAGGCTCTGCCGTTTCGATGATTTCCGCCGCATGGACGGTTTCCACCTGTTCCGGCCGGTAGGAATATTTCTTTAGCTCCTCCCGGACCCGTTTTTCCTCCCCTACGAGAAAAACTTTTACGTGTTCGTTTTCATTGGCTGCTTCCACCGCGCCTTTTACGATTTCCACCGGCGCATTGTCCCCGCCCATGGCATCCACAGCAACTTTTACCATTTCTGACATGATAAACCTCCTAACATCTTTCTCTAATATACTAAACCCCTATGTAAAAATCAAGTATTTTATCGAAAGAATAGAGAGCAGGTAACAATTCAGCCTGAAATATTATGTTCAGGCGGACGCACGGACGGGAGCGCAGCCCTCTGCCCGGTCATAATCTGCAGATAAGTTCTCCTTTTTGGTACAGCAGTCCATTTTTATGCAGAAAAAACAAGGAACCGCATCCCGCAGTTCCTTGTTTTCCTGTTTCCTTACGGTCAGTCAACCGCAATGATTTCTTTTTTGTTGTAAGAGCCACATTTTTTACATACTCTGTGGGGCATCATCAGTGCGCCGCACTTGCTGCATTTTACCAATGTGGGAGCGCTCATTTTCCAGTTCGCCCTTCTCTTATCCCTCCTGCTTTTGGAAGATTTATTCTTGGGACAAATAGACATCGTTACACCTCCTTATCCGCGTCAAAGATATCTTTTATCCTTGCCATCCTTGGGTCGGGTACAAATGTGTCACATCCGCATTCCCCGTCATTTAAGTCTTTCCCGCACCGCATACAGATACCCCTGCAGTCCGGTCTGCATAAGACTTTTACCGGCAAGTTCATAAAACACTCGTTTCTGACCAGGTCTTCTATGTTTAACTGATACCCTTCCATAAAGTCCCGGCCGCAGTCCTCCGTGTCCGGCACCTGTGCCTCCGGTCCGTAAACCAGCCTTGTGAAATCCAGCGTTATGTGCTGCGGTACGGGCTTTAAGCACCTGTCGCAGTTCATCGAAAAGGTCAGCTCCATCCTGCCCTTTACGGACGCCTTATTCATACCGATATTCGTTAAAGTAAGGGACAACGGTGTCTTCGACTCAATGGCGTAGGTACCCGTTTTACAGCTTATCCCTGTAAGTTCGGATTCCACCTGCATTTCCACTACTTTTCCTTCGGATTCAAGTACATCAGTCAGGTTTCTTAACATAGCAGACTCCTTTGGGTCAGGGGCATATCATTCCTGTCATGGTACAATCCCTGACTCACACTCTGTCAATTATACCTGGCGTTTTTCCATTTGTCAAGGAATTTCGCAAAGAATTCACGGAAATCGGTAACAGTTCAGCCTGAAATGTTATGTTTAGACGGACGCACGGACGGGAAAATTTTGCGGGGCGGCGG
>ERZ779637.1083-NODE-1083-length-12769-cov-8.153925_pt1 | contig 12769 bp, 11 predicted proteins | sample MGYA00514196_ERZ779637 | MGnify/ENA primary metagenome ERZ779637 (study PRJEB29562, sample SAMEA4376700) | mouse gut metagenome | isolation source: Cecum | study: EMG produced TPA metagenomics assembly of the A DSS colitis mouse model was used to assess the... | reverse complement strand
CGCCGCTTATTGGATTTTTACTTTCGGAATCAATCTTTTTAAAGGCAAATTCGGTCGGAGGATCGATCTCTTTAACAGGCGTATTATAAATAACATAAGCGCTTCCTTCTTTTTCCGCTCCGTCTAATACTGCCGTGGCATAATCAGAATCTGCGGTAACGGTGACGGTATATACGGTTGAATTCATTTCATATGCCGCCGTATTAAAGGTAGTTTCTTTTAAATAGTAGGTTCCGGCCTTCAAACCGCTGAATTTAACCTTTCCCGCTTCATCGGTAAATACTTCCCGGCCCATCGCTATGGTGCAGTCAGCATCTCTGTAAAGAGTAAAACCTACGCCGGCAATCGCTTCCCGGCTTTCGCTGTCTTTCTTCAACAGTTCCAATTCTGCTCTCGGAATCCGGGAAACAACAGGCGTTTTTGTTTCTACATTGGGAATCACAAACTTCATTGCACAGGAGGATTCATAACCGCCGCGTTCCATATACAAAATTGTGACCTGATGTTCTTCGCTTTTCTGCTCTTCGGTTAAAGCTTCCCACCAGTTTTCTTTTTCCGTATCAAAACCAAACATTTTTTGCCATAAATCCACTTTATTATCATCCGGCGTATAGGAATATCTGTCAGGATAAGCGCTGTGCAGTCCGCCCAGATCCAGCACCGGTCTTCCGTCTACAAAAACCCACAAATCATCGTCGCCGGCAAATTCATACGTCATAGGCCCGATATAATCGCCGATTGAAAAGGTAAAATCACAGCGCATGGCAAAGTAATAATTATTTTTTACATCAAAATCGGCCCATGCCGGCTGGTATGTCTCTCTTCCGCCAATCGGTTCCACATCGTTAAGGGGAAGGAACAGGTTATTGAGTCTTTCGTTATAATACGAATAGGTCTTGTTTCCGTTTAAATTATTCTGTACATAATCCAGTACGTAATTGTTGCCGGCCTGATTAAATACGAGAGAATAATTTTCATAAATTGCCTTGTTATTGGAAGTTTCACCGGTAAAATAACCGGGTTCCCGTATGGTTTTTCCGCCGTCGGCTTTCCCCATTACCAGGGTCTCGTACTGACTTCCTTCCAATCTCTCCACAAGACCCGGCATAATTGCCGTCTCGCCCGTATTCTGCGTAGCGTTATTGGTGTTAAAGTTATACTGCCTGCCATCTTTGGTAATCGTAAACTCCGTATTGCTGGTTACATCCCAGGGCGCTCCTGTCTGCGCCGTTTTATGATAATTGGAAAGTCCCATTGCCAGAAAAGGTTCACCCGGAACCGCTTCCGCATTGATACCGGCATCAAAGGAATATGCCTGTTCTTCGGTTTCTTTCGTGCAGAATTTACCGTCTTTGAATATAACCTGCCCGTATTCTGCCGATCCGACCTTAACGTTGTATAACACATCCCCGTCCTTTACGGTTATCGGAGTTCCCACATATTCGGCCGGTATCCACTGCCATGTTCCGGGTTCGCTGTACCCGTCTCTCCATTGCTGCAATATGCTTTCCGTCTGGCCTTTGCTTTTTACCTTATAATTCTCATAAACGTTCCCGTCAAACGAAAAACTGTCGATCATGGAATTCTGAGAAATATTTGTGTCAATATATGTTTCTACGGTTCTTACGTCGTCTATATAGTAATCAAAAAATGTGACCTCATTGGAATATACCTGATCATTCTCAGTATAGTAGATTTCTATGATATTCTCTGTTCCGGTCAGGTTAATCTCAATTTCTTCCGGATCTTCCGGATTATTTTTATAACTTATGTCTTCTTTTCCGTCCGATTTTACGATGAGACAATCTACCGTATAATTATTTCCGCCCTGTACCGGAAGTTCGCTTTTTAAAAATTCTTCATTCGCTACCGTCAATTCGGAAGGCGCATATATTTCCGTGCGCTCATCCGGCGTACCCAGGTAATGTTTAAACGTTACTTTACGCTCGGAAATCACTTCGGTAACTACGATCATGTAAGTAGAGAAATGCTTGGTGGTCATCTCTACGGTTTGTTCCGCCACTACTTCATCCTCCACGGTAAGGGGGGCAATTTCCGCAGGCATTCTGGTAACCTGCTCTTCTTCGTCCACATGGTAAACGGCAATATCTTCGCAGCTGCCTGGAATCAATACATCGCCTTCAAAGTTCACTTTTATCTCTTCTCCGTTTAAAGGCTGCACGGATTCTCCGTTTAACATGAGGCTGATATCAAAGGCTTTATATTTTATAACGGAAGCCTGTTCCTTCTCTTCGGCCGCTTCAACCACTGTTTCGGCAGGCGCTGCAACGGCAGCACAGACAATCGTCCCTTCTTCGAAGGCTTCTCTGGAACCGCTGACGGTAATGGTAACGCCGTCTACGGTAACAGGCTCCAAAATCATTATCGGACTGTCCTCGGAAGGTTCTTCTTCATTCTCCACATTCTCTTCCGCATTTCCTGCAGATACAGTGCCGTTGTTTTCCGCATTCCCATCCGATACACTGTTGTCGGGCTCTGCTTCGCCCGGTTCTTCTGCCGACTCTGTGGAATCTGCCGTTTCTTCTACAGCAGGCTCTTCCTTTTCGGTATCTCCGGTACTCGGTTCCGTAATGTCCGTATCGGTGTCCAAAGCTTCCGTGATCTCTTCGGGAGCATCCCCGCCGCTTACTGTTTCTGCCATGGCCGGAAGCACATCTCCGGTAAAAAGAACCGCCGTCATGAATAATGCAAAAATTCGATTGATCCATTTGGATTTCATATGAATCCTCCTTGTTTTCCGAAGGAAAATGCGACTGCCTATGCAGGATTATCCTTCTTTAAAGGTGCCAGACATTAAGGGTATCTATTCTTAACAAAGCTCTTTTTTCATCTTTAATATTAATATAGCAACGGATAGTCACACGTCGGTCACATCACGCTACCTTTTCATTAAAAAAAGCACATTCGCATGACATCTGCAAATGTGCTTTGGATCATTCATTATTTATTGTTCTGCTTTCATTTTTCTTTTCTTCCTGACAATCAGCCACAGGCATCCGCTTCCTGCTGCAAGAACTACGGTTATGGCGGCTGCTGCCATCACCGCGGGATTCCCTCTCTCTTCCGGTTTTATTCCCGCTGCAAGAGGTGTCTCTTCTTCCTCAATGGTCAGGATTCCGTCTTCTTCCTCTTCCGGTATCCCGGATGCAAGAGGCGTGTCTTCTTCCGGTATCTCTACTTGCTGCGTATCTGCTTCCTCTTCTTCGGCATCTGCCGCCGGACCTGCACCGGCGGGCGCTCCCGTTGTTCCGGGTCCTTCCGTCATCGTCTGTCCGTTATCCACAACACGGGTTACCGTCTCCGTAACAGTCACCGTTCCGCCGTCCGTATACGTAACTCGTTCCTCTTCTATCGTTCTCCCCGTTTCCAGAGTATAACGGAAAGTAAATACATTTTTCGCCGCATCCGCTGCCAGTTCTTTTTCCATGGTTCCATCCGAAACCAGATTATAAGCCGCTCCACCGCTGATAACAATCCGCGCCGGCGCAGTCACTTTCCGGCTTTCTCCTTTATTAGCCTGGGCAATGTACACAGGCGCAATGGATTCTCCGGAGCTGTTATCTACATATTCTACGGTATACTCTACTCCGTCAACCAGTTTCCCATAGTCCGCCACATAATCTGCATTCCGGTCTACAGGTTCTCCGGACGGCCCCCACGAAGATGCGTCTTTTACAAAATAACCTTCCTCCGCTACGATCTGCGACGGCGCTGCCGGAGCCGGACTCCCCGCCGACACCGTTACCTTTATGGCTCCCCTCTGGGTCACCTCCGTCTCATAACCGGCATAATTCAAAGCCGCTACTTCTTCCGCTTTCTCTTTCGCGCTTCCCTGCGCCTGGGAAGATACCGCAAAAGCCCCTACATTTCCGGGACGAAAGGTCACAGTATAAGTCTCCGCCGCCCATGCCTTTGCCCCCGGCAGAAGCAGGACCGCCCCAAGCGTCAGAACCATGACTGAAATTTTCATCATAACCGCTTTCCGTTTCATTTCCCTACTCCTTCTCTTTTTTCTTCTTTCCCACAAGAATCAATAAGACGCCGGTACCCAATACCAGAAGCCCGATACCGATCATGGCTGCATCCCCGGTTGCTACTGCTCCCAAAGGTACTGCCTCCTCAATAATCTCGACCAATTTATTAACCTTTTTCGCTTCTCCCTGCTTCTTTACTTCTTTATATACAACCACAGGACCCGAAGGATCTTCATACCCTGCCTTAAAATCAAAAGCAATCTGGCCGTAGGTCCGGCTGTAATCTGCCGACGCCGTATTATCCATGGCTTCCCCGTCAAAAGTGATGCTGAATACTACATCCGTATATGCTCCTTTTGCCAATGTGGCAATCAGAATGTAATCTTTCAAAACACCGTTCATTTCTCCGATTCCGGCCGTACTGGCCGTTCCCTCGTCTCCCCCTTTGTACCCGCCAAGGGAAGAATCGTAAAGAACCGTATTATCGGCCGTTAGTTTCATTTCATAACCGGCTCCTTTTGCTGATGCCGTATTCTCTTCCAGCGCTTTTACTGTCTCGGCGCTCATATAAAAATCGGCTGTCCGGCGATTATGGTTCTCTATTCGAATTGTCTGGCTGCGGGTTTCTCCGGGCGCAACATTTTGGAAAGCATCACCCAGGTTCACAGTTCCGTTTTCTTCCGTTACATTACTGTATTCCAGTCTGTTGTCCGCCGTAAATGCAACGGTCGGTTCCCCCTGTGCCCGGACTCCGGCGGCGGGCGCCGTTAACAAAGCGGCTGTAAGCAGAACGGTTATTATGCTTTTTTTCATAATTTATACCTCTATTCTTCTATGGATACAATAGTTCCGTCTTCTCCAATCACCGGATATACGCCCCATTCCGACGGGATGGAATCCTGCGCTGCAATGCTCTGTACCGCATCTGCACGGATACCCAGTTCCACTTCCGCGTCCGCATAAGCATTATCCATGTCCGGGGCAAAACCTGCCGCACTGATAAACTCACCGCTGGACTCTCCCTGTGCAAGAGGCTTTGTGTAATATAAAACAATCTGTTCCTCATCCGCATACCAGACGATCCAGCCGTTCACATTGGTTCCTGCAAGAAGTTCCGTTCTGCTTTCCCCGTCCCCTGTATACAGGCGGATTTTACCGGGGTCCAGTTCTTCTTTGGCGCCGGACTTCCATTTTTTGTCTATGGTTACGCGGGTATATAGAGTATATCCCTCTTCGACCCGGTTCTGTACGCTGCAACGGACTTCCGTTTCCCCGCCGGGAAGTCCCTTTTCGATCTCCAGAGTTTTCTCAGCGGCTGTTCCCGTCAATTCAATCCCCAGAGCTCCTACCGTAATGTCGGCCGTGCTTTTATTCTCCGCGGCGGTATTGAAGCCTGCCAGGGTTCCCCCTATGACGGCTGTCATGACCAGCACGCCGGCCATACACATAAGTATCAGTTTTCTTTTCATGATCGTTATACCTCCCGTATACCGCAGGTCTTACTGCGGCGACAAGTATGGGCAGTTTCTGATTATGGCTTTATTATAATGGGCTTTTGTCACACGAAAGTCACACGGAGACAGAATTTTCCGGTGTATCTTCTGTTTTCATCTCTTTTAAAACGCTCAGTCCCAGCGGAATGGACAGTAAAAGGGAAAATACGTCGGATACGGTCTGGCACATTTGGACGCCGAGCAGTCCGAAAAAATACGGAAGTATCCAAATCAGGGGAATGAAAAACAACCCCTGTCTTGCGGCGGCCACAATTGATGCTTTCAGCGCTTTTCCTATGGACTGCAGCATCATATTGCACATGACGATCCACGCGCTGAAGGGGAAGACCAGACACTGCAGACGCAGCGCCAGCGTACCGATTCTTATGACGTCCGCGTCTTCCCGGCGGAATATGGTAACAATATTTTCCGCAAAAATGCCTCCTGTCAGGGATATAAAAATCAAAAATACGGTCGCATATTTTACGCAGAACCAGAAAGCCTCCCGGACTCTGGAAAATTTGCCCGCTCCGTAATTCATGCCGCACACCGGCTGGAATCCCTGTCCGAATCCGATAAGCGCCGAGTTGGCGAACATGGTTACACGGGTTACAATAGACATTCCCGCAATAGCGGCGTCGCCGTAAATTCCCGCATAGATTCCCGCGGAATGATTCAAAAAGATTCCCGCGATGCTGCCCAGGCCCTGGCGGCAGAGAGAGGGAAAACCGCCCCGGAACATTTCTTTCAGATAATAAAGGGTAGGATGAAAATTCCGAAACCGGACGCGTATATTTCCGCCTTTCGTGCTGCCTATAACTAAAAGTCCAAAGCTGCAGATCTGACTGATTACGGTAGCCAGAGCCGCCCCGGAAATTCCCATGTCAAAAGCAAAAATAAACAGGGGATCCAATCCGATATTCAGCACCGCCCCCGTTACGATTCCGACCATGGCGTAGGAAGCGCTTCCCTGAAAACGAAGCTGGTTATTTAAAACGAGGGAAGAAGTCATAAAAGGCGCGCCCAGCAGAATAATTTTAAGATATGCTTGTGTATAGGGAAGGATGGTAGGCGTAGAGCCAAGTAAAACCGCAATTGGTTTTAAAAAAACCAGACCCAGAATCTCTACTGCAATTCCGCATATAAACGCACAGAAAAATCCGTTTGCCGCCATAATATTGGCGCTTTCATAATCTCTTGCACCCAGTCTTCTGGAAATATAATTGCCGGAACCATGTCCGAAAAAGAATCCCAGCGCCTGAATCAGCGCCATTACGGAGAACACTACCCCTACCGCCGCCGTTGACTGTGTATTAATCTTACCTACAAAAAAAGTATCCGCCATATTATAAAAAGAAGTTACCAGCATACTGATAATGGTAGGCACCGCCATTTCACATACCAGCCCCTTTACAGGCCGCGTCGTCATATATGTAACCTTTTGTTCCTGCGTCATCGCCTGATGTTTCATAAAAATACCTCCATACACTAAACCCGAAAATTGGGCGAAGCTCTTATAATTTTCTTTCGAATGGCTATCATATATAGTATAATGCTTTTAAATAAAAAAGAGAATGATAAATTTATTTATGAAATCATCAGAAAGGAACAAACCATGAACAACAGCGCATTCTTCAAATTATCTTACGGCCTGTATCTTATCACTGCCAGGCAGGGAGAAAAAATTAACGGTTCCATTATTAATACCGTTACTCAGATTACGGACAACCCAAAACAAGTCAGCATTGCCATGAATAAAGATTCCTATACCCACGACATGATTATGCAGACGAAAAAAGCCGTGGTCACGGTTCTTGCGACAACGACTCCTTTTGACACGTTTAAACGATTTGGCTTCCAAAGCGGAAAGGACGTGGATAAGTTTAAGGATATTACCTATTTTTCAACGGAAGACGGGATTCCTTATCTGTCTGCCGATTCCTGTGCGTATCTGGCATGCCGGGTTACCGAAACCGTCGATATGGGAACGCACACTCTGTTTCTGGCAGAGGTTACGGAAGCGGAGGTTCTTTCCGATTCGCAGGAGCCTATGACGTATGCTTATTATCACGCAAACGTAAAACCGCAGCCGAAACCGGAGGAATCCAAAATTACCGGATACCGCTGTATTGTCTGCGGCTATATCTATGAGGGCGAGGAGATTCCCCCTGATTTTATTTGTCCATGGTGTAAACACGGGGTCATTGATTTTGAAAAAATCACGGCTTAACAATTTTGGCATTGGGATAGATCCGTTCCATCCGTTCATCCGTGTAATGCGCATCCAGAAATTCATCTAAAACGGATACGGCCTGCTGCTCTCCGGCAGGCTGTGTATTGCGCTGTGTATACCTTGCAAGGGCAAGGGAAGACAGCAGGCAGTTAAAAATCATAAAAACAAGCAGTCCGTTGCACAGAATCTTTCCTGCCCGTATCGGCAGTTTTTCGATCAGGCGGGAAAGGAACGGATAAATCCATTTCATCCATACAACCGCTGCAATTCCCCAGAAAAAACAGTATAACAGGTTGATTCTTCCTCCCAGGTTAAAAGCGAACCCGCTGTAATCCCAGAAAATAGTCCCGAATACAAGTTCCGTAAATACGCTGCACACATATTCGTAAGCGCCTCCCAGCACTGTCCCGGCAATGAAAATATAAAAATCGCTTTTATCTTTCATCCGGTAAAGAATGGCCGTTAAAAGCATACAGCCAAGTCCCCATACAATACTGAACGGCCCGTAAATGACGCTGCTTCTGCTCATCAGCCTGTGCATGGTCAGCAGACAGAATATAGTCTCTGTTATATCTCCTAAAAACGCGCCGATAAAAAACAGGGCGACCAGTTTATAGAATCCGCAGCCTTTGGCAAAAACCTGTTCTTTTTCTTTTTTTTCGGCCGAAATCCCATCCTCCAGCGCGGGAAAGGCTTTCTGCATACGTTTCTGAATTCTTTTGGTAATTGCATTTTCCAGAATTCCTGAAACCTGAACCATACCGTCCGTAATGGCCGAGAATCTTTTTACCTTTTTCTGCATACCCAGCAGCGCCAGCGCCGTACAGACCGTATCCAACAGCAAAAGCGCCGACAATACCCATAATATAATCGAACCCGCCAGGTGCGGAATCATACGAAAAAGAGAGGTAAGAAAAGGATTCGCAAAACAAATCAGCAAAACGGCAAAAAGTCCCCAGAGCAGGGAATATCTTAAACAGATGTATCCGTCAAAATTAAACCGGATATTCGAATAATTCCACCATTTTTTATGAAATATTTTCTCTAACAGAACCCCTGTTATAAACTCAATAAAGGAAGCCAGAATAGCGCCGCCTAAAAAAAGAAAGAAAAAACTATCTTTAAGATCCGGCAGAAAAACGGCAAACGCGACGGCGCCCGTTCCATATATGGGGCATAGGGGACCGGATACAAAGCCCCTGTTAATAAACTTTCTCTTATGCACCACAGCTATGCAGACCTCTGCACACCAGCCGATAAAGGAATAGATAAAATACAAAGCTGCCAGCTCGTATAGCGTGTATATCATGTAATCAGTCCTCTTTAGAATTTATTCCGAAATAATTATTACTATCCTAACATAGTTATGTTCCGGTTTCTATGATTAAATTCTAAAGAATGTTTAAAGATTTCCGCTTTTTGCTTTTTCACATAGATCGGCAAAATACCGATGCAGTTTTCTGCTGTCCGTTACCTCCGGATGAAAGGATATCCCGATTTGATTACGGTATCTTACGCCCACAATTTTCCCGTCCACTTCGGCAATCGTTTCTGCCGCGGCTCCGACTTTTTCTATATAGGGCGCCCGGATAAACGTCATGGGAACTTTTCCGACTCCCTTTACTTCTCCCTGCGTAAAAAAGCTGCCGAGCTGCCGCCCATAGGCGTTTCGTTTCACGGTTACCGGCAAAGTGCCGAAATAGACATGGTTATCGTTGGACAGCTTTTCCGCCAGAAGGATCAGGCCCGCGCAGGTTCCGAACACAGGCAGGCCCTTTTGTATTTTTTCACGAAGCGGTTCAAATAAATTCAGCTCCTTCAATAGCTTTCCCATGACGGTGCTTTCGCCTCCCGGAAGGATCAGGCCGTCAAATTCCCGTTCAAGATCTTTTTTCTGCCGGATTTCCAATGTCTTTACGTCCAAATCAGCCAATGCTTTTTTATGTTCGGCAAAAGCGCCCTGCAGGGCAAGCACTCCGATCCTCATACGTTATTTTCCCCTTTCGGCCATCAGAAGCTGAATTTCCTGCTCGTTAATCCCCACCATGGCTTCTCCCAAATCTTCGGAAAGTTCGGCAAGAAGCTTTGCATCCCGGTAGTTGGTAACGGCTTTCACAATAGCTGCCGCGCGTTTTTTCGGATCGCCGGATTTGAATATGCCGGAACCCACAAAGACGCCTTCGGCCCCCAGCTGCATCATCAGCGCCGCATCCGCCGGAGTCGCCACACCGCCGGCCGCAAAATTTACAACGGGGAGTTTTCCGTTTTCATGAACAAACCGTACCAGTTCATAAGATACCTGCAAGTCTTTGGCCGCCTGAAACAATTCGTCTTCCCGCATGGCTGTAAGCTTTGCGATTTCCTGATTCATTCTGCGCATATGGCGTACCGCCTGCACTACGTCGCCGGTTCCCGGTTCTCCCTTCGTCCGGATCATGGAAGCTCCCTCGCTGATTCTTCTTAAAGCTTCCCCCAAATCCTTAGCGCCGCACACGAAGGGAACCTGAAATTTGGTTTTATCAATGTGGTAAACGTCGTCTGCCGGGGAAAGCACTTCGCTCTCATCAATATAATCAATCTCAATTGCCTCCAGAATCTGTGCTTCCGCAAAATGACCGATCCTGCATTTTGCCATTACGGGAATCGTCACCGCTTCCTGTATGCCCTTAATCATTTTGGGATCGCTCATACGGGACACGCCTCCCGCGGCGCGGATATCCGCCGGAATACGCTCCAACGCCATAACCGCGCAGGCTCCCGCCTCCTGCGCAATGTTTGCCTGTTCCGGCGTCGTTACGTCCATAATTACGCCGCCCTTTAACATTTGGGCGAGCTGTTTATTCAGTTCATATCTGTTGTTATTCATAATTTGTTCCTCCCGGTATATTATTTGTTCCAAAATCACTTGTATTATAATGTCAAACTGGTTCTATTCAAATATCCAATTCTGTATTTTATGACCATACCACTTTTATAACTTTGTTACCGCAAGCAGAATCAGAAAAACTCCGCAGACCCAGGATAAATCCTTTTTTGATTTTCTTGCCAGCTTTCTTCCGATCCTGTAACCTGTACATACGGCCAGACAGCCAATTATAAAAGTCATAAAAACAGCAAGAGGAAGATTGAGTCCTAAAAAAGCGGCCATGGCGCCTACGGCCAGGCTGTCAATGGACATCGCGCAGGAAAGAAATAAGGTTTCTTTTATGGATAAAGTGTGGGAACCATCTTCATCGGCTTTTGTAGGATTGCCATAGATACTGATAATGAAACGCAGACTGGAAAAGGAAAAGCTGATGTTTTTCCAGAGACTCTCATGACGGTTTATATAAGATTTTATAAAATAGTCGGATAATTTTAAAACTCCCAAAAACAGCAGGCAGACGAAACCGATTACCTGCGCGGTCTTTTCGTCGGTCATACCGGAAAACAGTCTGCCGACGCCCCCCGCAATTCCCAGGAAACTGCCGGAAACCACGTTCATCAGAATTGTCTCTCTGGCGCGAATTCGGATGCCGTCCGCTCCGTATGCCATGCTTGCCACCATCTCATCCATGCATAACGCGCTGACCAGAAGCAGAATTTCTATCATAGTGCACCTGTTTTATTTTTGCTTTAATATATGCTGGGATTTTGTTGCCTTTACAAATCCTTTTAACGTTTATCTATAATTTTATCAATCAAACCAAAATCCATTGCTTCTCTTGCCGTCATATAATTATCACGTTCCGTTGCAATAGAAACCTCATCAATACTTTTACCTGTATTTTCTGATAATATGGTATTTAATCGCTTTTTGCCTTTTTGTATGTGGTCAGATGTAATTTTTATATCGGTTGCCTGCCCTTGAATCCCATTTCCATGAATAGCAGGCTGATGGATCATAATTTCAGCATTAAGCAAACTTGCTGACACATCACTTACTTCTTCTCCTAAAAAAACAATTCTGTCAGACAACAGTCTGGAAAAAATATCGTAACTACGTTCTCCTCGGCTTGTCTGTTCAATTACGTAAGGAATTGTACTCATGCTGTTAATTTACCTCCTGCTAAATAACACATAAATGAGTATCTATTAATTGAACTCATCATGTATATCTTGGATTGTTTAGGATAGAACACACCATTTTTTCGATAAATATTAGGCGTACATTCATATAACTGTTTAAAAGCTAATGTGAATGCTTGCTGTGAATCATAATGTGCTTCATAAGCAATTTCAACAATGGGCTGCTCTGTTTCTACAAGTTTTTGAGCAGCCAAAGTCAGCCTGCGCCCCTGTATGTATTTATAAACCGTACATTTTGTTTCTTCAGTAAAAATTCTGGCTATATAAAATTTTGAATAATTTAATGCATTTGCTATTTTATCAAGCGACAAATCCTCATTAATGTGTGTTTCTATATAATCTACTACCTTTTCTACAACTGATTTATTCATATATGACACTCCTTTCCCTATTTAATATAACATAACTTTCTAAAATTATCTTAATAGAAATTGCCCTGATTAGAAACCGGAAACGGGGCTGTCGCACTAAGTCTCAGGGGGAACGATTTTTATGCTCAAAAAACTGTATTCATTAAAACAGGAGGGAAACAATGAGTTTATACATGGAATAGGCAAGAGAGCAATGGCAAGAAATGTGAACAATATACACTGTATATTTTTTGAAAGTATATTTTAATTACAAATAAATGAAAAAGTGTAGTTGAATTTAATTTTACATCAGTATAAAATTGAATTGAAAGCATTTCTTTTAACTGTAGTCCAATTGTAATAGAATGGTGGAATGAAGTATGGAAGCAAAAAACAGTAATAGCCTGTATCAGTTGCAGCCTAAGTTTCTGGTCACAAACTTTAATTTTGAAGCCATGGCGGCAACCGTCACACATAGCAGTACAAGCTTCAAAAATTTAGGGGTATTCCGGACGAAAACGGATCTGGTAGGGATGTCCTGGTTTGCAGAGGATACGTTAAGCCATCTGGACTTTCGGTATCCGCTTAAAAAGGATTTCAGCGGTGTGACATTAAGTTATCACTATGCAG
>ERZ779637.1082-NODE-1082-length-12786-cov-17.531537_pt1 | contig 12786 bp, 8 predicted proteins | sample MGYA00514196_ERZ779637 | MGnify/ENA primary metagenome ERZ779637 (study PRJEB29562, sample SAMEA4376700) | mouse gut metagenome | isolation source: Cecum | study: EMG produced TPA metagenomics assembly of the A DSS colitis mouse model was used to assess the... | reverse complement strand
CTCGTATGCCGCTTTCTCGATAAACACGCAGATCACCACGCTCGCCACAGGATCTAAGATCGGAAACCCGAGCCTCGCGCCGCCGATACCGATCAGCGCGCCCACTGAGGAGAGAGCGTCAGAGCGGTGATGCCATGCGTCCGCCATCAGCGCGCCGGAGTCGATCCTTCTGGCGTGTATTTTCGTATACTGATACATCGCCTCCTTCACGACGATGGAAACCGCCGCCGCCACGAGCGCGAGCCGCCCCGGCACCGTCAGATTGGCGTAATCTCCGCCCGCAATCTGTCTGAGCGCCGAATACCCGATTCCCAGACCGGTAAATGCCAGAATGGTAGCAAGCACAATCGCCGCCACGCACTCCAGACGCTCATGCCCGTAGGGGTGATTCTTATCCGACTCCTTCCTCGATATCCGTATGCCAATGATAACCACAACGGTGCTAAACACGTCCGATGCCGAATGAATCGCGTCGGAAATGATCGCACCGGAGTGTGCCAAGATACCTGCCAACAGCTTAAATGCGGTCAGCGCAAAGTTGGCGATAATACTGACCGCCGAGACGCGCATGGCGACCCGCTCAAATTCCTCTTCCTTTTTCATTGTATCTCCCTACACGGTGATCTCCGCCGTCACTCCCAAAAGCTCTTTATTCTCTTCCAAAATCGGATTCACAATCTCTTTTAAGAAGTTCTCCACCTGCAGCGGCGCGCGTCCCACATAGTTAGACGGCTCCATGGTCTTCTGCAAGTCTTCCAGACTCATGTTGAAAGCCGGATCCGCCGCGATCAGCTCCAGCAGGTTATTTTCCTTTCCTTCTCTCTTCACATTGGCGCCCGCGATCATGGAGAGCTCCCTGATCTTCTCGTGCAGCTCCTGTCTGTTGCCCCCGGCTTTGACGGCGTCCATCATAATATTTTCCGTCGCCATAAAAGGCAGTTCGCTCATCAGGCGTTTCGTTATCACTTTATCGTACACAACCAGACCATCCACCACATTCAGGCACAAATCCAGAATCCCGTCCACCGCGAGAAACGCCTCGGGAACGGAAAGCCGCTTGTTTGCCGAATCGTCCAACGTCCGCTCAAACCACTGGACGGAGGAAGTGATCGCCGGATTCAAGGCGTCCACCATCACGAACCGGGCAAGGGAGGCGATGCGCTCGCTGCGCATGGGATTTCTCTTGTAAGCCATTGCCGAGGAACCAATCTGGCTCTTCTCAAAAGGCTCCTCCACTTCCTTCAGATGCTGGAGCAGGCGGATGTCGTTCGACATCTTGTGGGCGGAAGCCGCGATGCCCGCCAGAATGTTGCACACTCTCGTGTCCACCTTACGGGAGTAAGTCTGCCCGGACACGGGATAGCATTTCTCAAATCCCATCTTTTCAGCGATCATGGGATCGATCTTATCTATGGTCTCCTGATCGCCGTCAAAGAGTTCCTGAAAAGACGCCTGCGTGCCCGTGGTGCCCTTGGATCCCAGAAGCTTCAGACTCCCCAGCACATAATCCAGATCTTCCAGATCGAGACAGAACTCCTGCGCCCAGAGGGTCGCCCGCTTTCCGACGGTGGTAGGCTGTGCGGGCTGGAAATGGGTGAAGGCCAGCGTCGGCAGTTCCTTGTATTCTTCTGCAAATTTCGCAAGCTCCGCAATCACGTTCACCAGCTTTTTCTTCACCAGCTTTAATGCCTCGCGCATCACGATAATGTCCGTGTTGTCCCCCACATAGCAGGAGGTTGCGCCGAGGTGGATGATGCCCGCCGCCTTGGGGCACTGCTGCCCGTAGGCGTAGACATGACTCATCACGTCGTGTCGCACTTCCTTCTCTCTCGCCTTCGCCACGTCGTAATTGATGTCCTCCGCATGCTTTTTTAGCTCGTCGATCTGCTCCTGCGTAATCACCGGCTTACCGTTCTGGGAAAGCCCCAGCTCCATCTCCGTCTCCGCCAGCGCGATCCACAGCCGCCGCCACGTCCGAAACTTCATATCCGGAGAGAAAATATACTGCATCTCCTTACTCGCATATCTCTCTGACAAGGGGCTTACATATCTGTCTGTACTCATAATCTGTTTCCTTTCTCTTACTCGTTCAAATTTAGTTACATTCCTTGTTAATATTCATCTGTATTTGAATATCAAAAAGTTCCACATCAAACTGAGCTAGGCAGGTAGCACAAATAGTTCACGAAGTTGTCTTTGCGCAGTAAAATGAGATTTTCTTAATGTTTTGTCCGACATCCAGCAAGTTCGGGACACGGATGTCCCGAAAAGCCCGTAACGAGCCCGGATGGCGAGTAGAGGGCGGTTGCGTCCGCTATCCAAAACCATGCCAAAATATTTAGAAAATCCATTTTACGAAGCCAGACACAAGAGAACTATTTGTGCAGCCTGCCGCCTTAATCCTATTTATTATTAGGAATTAAACTTCTGCTCGTACTCCTCCACCGTCTGCATAATCTCCTTCGCGTATTTCGGGTATTTCTCCACCAGCGCCTTGATATCTCTTTGGGACGTGCCCGCCACCACCTCCCGGTTATAATCCATACGCCGCCTCAAAGACTGCCTGCGGATAATCAGGTTGTGCCGGATTTCCACCATCTCCTTTGAATCGAGAATCGCCTCTGTCTGATGCAGCCAGATTGCCGGATCCTGCACCTGATAGCATTTTAAGATCTTCAAAAGCTCCTGCTCGCTGTAATCCAGATCCAGCTCCGCCCTGCGGAATTTCTCCCGCTCCTCCTTTTCGACCTTATAATTCTCCCACATTTCAGTCAGTTCTTTGGCGCTGTTTACACCGTACTTCATATATAAATATTCGAGCAGGTTGGTGTTGTTCACGTAACGGATTTTTACTTTATTCTGCAAGAGGATAATTTTATTGATGCCGGTTTCAACCCTTCGCAGCTCCTTCCTCGCATCCATATGTTTCACATAGATCAGCGTGATTGCCACCGCCGCCACTCCCGCCGTGGCAAGATACCCCAGCTTCGTATCCATCTCCAGGAAAAATTGAAGGAACATGAGCAGCAGCACGCACAGCCCCAGAGCCGTCACACAGATAATGGTCATGCCTTTGGTGTCGGAAATCAGCCGCATCACCTCATTCTTGCGGTAGAGATAGGCGTGCTTTTCCCCCTCCAGACGGCTTAAATCCTTGCGGATCAGTTCCTGATAATTCTCCGCGTCGGTGAGCTTTGTGAAAGCCTCCTCCATCTCGTCTTCCATGCGTTCCACCATACGGAACTTCTCGTCCGTGATCCGGTGGGGGCGACCCATGAAATCCGTCTTCCGCTCCTGCAGAAGAGACACCCGTTTCGCGCATTCCTTCAACTGTTCGCTCTCCTCCGGAGGCAGCGCCTCGATCTCCTCCATATCCTTTAAGTAGGAGGTGACCATGTTGTACTCGAAGTTTAAGTTCTCCAGTTCCTTCGTGGCGTCCGCAATCTTCTCCAGACAATTTTTCACATAGTCGCTTCGCTGTTCCTTATTGTCAAAATCTATCTCCCGCGAGGACTCCTCCTCATCCCACTCTTCCTCATCATACTCGTCGTAGTCCCTGCGGAACCTGTTAAGCAGTCTTTTAATAAAGCCCATTTTTCTCCTCCACGTCAGAACCGTTTATCGTTCTCTACCTCATACTTCTGCGATAGCTTTCTTTAAGCCCCGCCGTCAGTTTCCCGATCTCATCATAATAAGGCGTAGAGCTGCCAAGCGCGCCCGCGCCCTCCTCCTTCATCACCTGATAAGTGACGAGCATCCGGTTTTCATCCGTTCCCTCAAAAGAACCTTCCGCCCGCTTCATCATCCGCTCCACTTCCAGAGACAGGTCGTGATACTCGGGGTGCACCGCGATATAATCAATATACGCGTTCTCCTGCTGCCCCATACGCAGCGCGGCAAGATACATCTTAAGCCCCTCCCGCTTGCCGTCCGTCTGATAAGACTTCATAAACCAGTCCGCCGCCTGTCCGTAGAGAAACATGCCCGCACACGCCACGCCCATATTGTGATAAAGTCTCGCCAGAAGGAGTTTTTCGGTCTCCGGCACTTCCTCCGCCAGACTCTGATACTGCTGCAGCGCCGCCAGATACCGTTTCTCCCCGAGAAGATAATCCGCCTTCGCCTTCTGCCGCTCATAGGGACTTAAGCCGTCGTTGCCCCGCACGATCTCTTCTGTCCTCTCTATCACATCCGCCGGATAGATATTCACATACTCCAAAACCGCGCCCACATAAGCCGCGGTAGAACCCCGTCTGTTTAACAGCGCATCCAGCGTGTGTGCCAGATCGCTTAAAGAACACTCCTCCTCCAGCCATCTGACCATGCCCCGCTGCATGATCTCCGCATCCAGAAGCTCCGCCCTGTCTACGAAGAGGAAACACAGTTCTTCCACCGAATATAGGTTTACATAAAACCTTTCCATATAGTAGGGGTTCTCCGCCCGCCTGCCTGTTCCCAGAATCATCTGACTCTCCATCTTCTCTTTCGTCCCTCATCCCTTCGGGAAACGCCGCTCAACGTGTTTCCCGCGCCGGCAGCGTCCGCTTAGAAAATCCGAAACTCTTCTTCCCATTTCTGCCCGCTTGCCGGAAAAAACTCGCCCAGCCCCAAATCCGTCACGACTACCGTCACCGTATCGGCGGAAGCCATCGCCACATCCAGCGCGTATCTGGTAAAGGGCGCGCCCGTCTCCCTCGCACCCGCAAGGGGGATTGTCCTCGTCTCCACATTCTTCCCGTTAAGCGGCGTGACCACGAAGGAAACTTCCCTTTCCTTACCGAGAAGAATCTCGCATGACTTGTGCAGGTCGTACCAGTTTTCCCCGGCGTCCAAAAGCGCGTAGTAGGATTCCTTGCCCTGCCGCAGCACCCGCATACCGATATTCGCCTTCAATTTATCTTCGCCCAGAAAGATATGGGTCTTTCCCGCCTCACTCGTATCAAACTTCTCCAAAAGGCTGTAGACTGCCCCCCGGCTGTACAGGTTGTTACCCTGAAAGACCCGCCTGTTCCTACAGAGAAACTGCAGCGATTTTTTATGCCACTCCTCACGGAAACCGTCCCCCAGAAGATACGCCGAGGAGACGATCCTCCCCTCGCATAATTTCTCCAAAATCCCGAGAAACCGCTCGTCCGCCAGACGAAAGGCGTCCTCCTTCACAGTCTCGTCCTCCCCCTCCTCGGGCACTACAAGAGTCTCGTAGCTTGCCTCCTCGATCAGCGTCACAATGGGCGTAGTTCTCTTGTTGCACTCCATGCGGTAGGTCTTTAAATATCTGCCGTCGTGCTCGCAGACTACCACCTGATACGCCCACAGTTCCGAGGGTTGGTACAACATAAAGGAGTAAAGACTCTCCGTGTGGCTCTGGAAATAAATGTGCTCCGTCTTTACCTGCAGGTTTGCCGCCACCTGCAAGAGAATTTCCACCATGCGGTCGTCCATCCGCCCCACCGTAAACAGCAGCGCGCCAATGTGCTCCACCGGGACGATAAAACTCATAAGCCCCAGACTTCTCCTGATAAAGAGGGTCAGAAGCGCCACCGGGTCGTAAGTCTCCCCGTCCAGCTCTATCTCCTCCCCTTTTCTTGCAAAGTTCAGAATATCGTCCACCGGGCACATGGATTCCTCCCCGGCGCTCTTGACCGCCTCCTTGCCGTAAAGCCACTGGTTCGTCCCTCTTCGTTTACATAACATAAACGGGATGTTGTACTGCTTTGTCCCCACCACGGGCGCGACCGTCTCCACTTCCCCGTCTTCAAAGAGGCAGTAGCTGATCTGGGCATACCTCTCCCCCAGATCGTACCCCACAAACACACTCCCCCTATGCGGTTTGTCGTCCTCTTTCGTGTTTAAAAACATATCGTTCTCCCATAGCCTTCGGAGAATGCCTGTTTGTGGCATTCTCAAATTTCTTTTCGCGCTGTTAACGCAGTGTGAATATCTGCTCCACCATATGATCCTGCCGGAAATACGTAAACAGCAGATCGTTCACCGTATCGTAATCATGCAGAGTCTTCCCGATCATAATATCGTTTAAAATGGTAAACCGCCCCTCGGAGATATCCTCCCCGGCTTCGCCTTTTTGGATCACGTCGCTCACCACGAGCTGTTCCCCGTTCTCCGATTCCTCCGTAATATAATACCTAAGCTGCTCCCCGAAAAACAGGATGAACTCTCTGACGCAGATGCCTCCGAACATATCGCGCATCTCCTCGTGGGTGTACTCCTCTCCCGCCGCGCCTTCCTCCTGAATCAGATAGTGAATCATCACCCGCGCCCCGGAAGTCGTGCGGTACTCCACCATCGTCTTGTCCAGATAGGCGCTAAGCTGCGGCACGCACCCGAAAAACTTTCGGTAGAAGGGCATCACAATCCCCTGCGCGAGAAGGGACTCCAAAAAGACGCCGCACAGTTTCTGCACATCCGCATCCCGTTCCCTGTCCGCAAAGTACCGCAGGTATGCAATCCTGCAGACCGAATGCAGAGGCGCCTCCTCCTGGTAAAGCTGCCTTACGCACTCAAACACATAGGGGTCCGCCGGCTCCTCTTTCACCACATCGTCATAGCAACACGCCGACACAAATGCCGCCCTGATCCGCTCGCTGCCGCCGCTCTTCGTGTAGGAACGGAAAATATCCAGACACTCCTCCACCCGGACACCCGTGTACAGCATCTGCACAAGCATCCGCTCGCACAGCCTGTAAGTGTCCACGCCGAAGTCTTCCGCCAGTTTCCATATATCCCGCATCTGCCTGATACTCCCGGAAAACCATTTCACCAGATAGTCGAGCACGTTGTCGTCGTACTTGCCCTTCTGCACCACATAGAGAAGGGTCCCTGTCAGCATCGGATCGTCTTCCGTCTCCGTCAGATCCAAGAACCTGCTGCCAAGCTTTAGCAACGTTTTCGCATCCATGTCGTAGGGACCGAAGCGTCTGACCCACTCGACAGCCTCCTCATACATCCCCCGGCTCACGAGAAAACGGACGATCTTTCCCCTGTCGTGCCTGCTCACATCCTCCGGGTGCAAGGTTAGCAAATATTCATCCAGCTCCCGCATTCTGTCCTTTTCGTAATAAAAGTCTACCACCATGGGATAGATTTTCTTCTTTTCCTCTTCCTCTATCCGCTCCGACGAGGAAAGCAGCGCAAAGAGATCCGCGTTGTCCTCCTGCACCACAAACGTATGCTGTCTTGCATAGCAGGCATAAACCGCATAGCCCAGATGATTTCTCACGAAAGGCGCGATCATCGGCGCAAGCCGGGCCGGCTTCATCAACGCATCCACGGAATACGCCATACCCTCCGTAAAAAAGTTCCCCTCGCCGTCTCCCAGAAGCACCCGGCAGTCGTTGTCGTAGACCGGCACAAAAGCCCTGCCGTCCGTTATCGGGAACCGCTTGATATCCGACCGGCAAGCATACGCGAGAAGCACCTCTTTTGCATTCTCCGCCTCCGTCCTGACCTCCCGCATAAAAAGCAGGGACACGAGCGACCGCGCGGTCTGTTCGTCGATCATGGAAAGAGTCAGTATCTTTTCATAGAGATAGGCGAGATCCCTGTTGATCCTGCCCTTGCTGATCTGCTCTGACACAAACCGCTCCATAGCCGCTATATAGTTTACATAAATATCCGCCAACGTTTCCCTTCGCCTGTATACATAGGCATAGAGATAAGCCGTGACCTCATAGTGCATATCACTTCGGTATGCAAAATACAAAAGCACCATTTTCGGCAGCTCCCCGTCAAAATCTCTGGGAAGCGACATCATATAATATTCATAAAGTCTGGTGATGCGCAGATTCTCCTCCACACCTGCGCGAAACCACGGAAAGTATGCCTCCCCGCTGCGGTTTCCCTTGATCAGCAGACCGCAGATTTCATGCAGAACCTCCTTGTGGGGAATCAGCGCATAACAGCCTTTCAGAATACGGTATATCCCCTCGGAATACCCCCGCTTCTGCCCTGCAAGGTACACCACCTGCAGAAGGATTTCCTCCTGCATGACGCCGTTTTTGACTGCATAGTTCAGCACCTGTTCCTCAAAGAGATCCAGTTTGCGAAGCATTGCCGGATTCATGCACAGAATGTTCCACGCCTCGATATAGATCATCGGAGAAGTACAGTGATGGATAAACAGCTCCTCCAAAAGCAGCCACCTGCGGGAAACGCTCTCCACATACTCTTCCGACAGGTAAAGTAACAGCCACGCGATCCGCCAGTCTCCCTTTCTCCGACTGTAAATCCGCGAAACCGTCTCCGCCACCTCGTCCACGTAGGAATCATCCTCGCTGATCAGCGTAGTCAGATAGAGGTAGTAGCACCAGAGCGCCGGGTTCTCTTCACGTATGGCGTTCACCCGCTCCCGAAGCTTCTCTATCTGCCATTTCGCCTCGTTACCCCGCTCCTGAGACATTAAAAGCTGCCCCCGGAACAGTTTTACGGCGATGTCCTTATCGTCAAGCTGCTCCATGCGCGTCAAAAGCTTTCCCGTCTCCGCAAGCCATGTCGTCGTCCCTATCTTCTTTAAGCGGTGTGCCTGATAGTATTCCATAAGCTGCACCGTGAGCTGTTTCTTTTCCCGCTTGGCGCCGAGCGTCCTCGCCCCGGACACGCGCCGCACCACAGTGACGGGAATCCGCACCGTCCCGTTCTCCCGCAAAAGCACAATCGCACCCAAGTTTGTGCCGCTGTGCAGCTTTTCCGTATCTATTCCATAATAAAGCCGGTAAATATTGTCCGCAAAAGAACTCTCGTCCGCCGACTCCTCCTCCAGCCTTAGAAATTCCCCTTCCGTCTGAAACCGCAGTCTCGTATAGCCCCAGCCGTTCCTGTTTATGACGAGGGCATACCGCGCGTCCCCCGCCGGATCCTCCAGCCTTATCTCACTTTCCTCGGGAAGAAATTCCACCGGCTTTTTCTTGTGGATTTCCTGCAGGAACTCCTCCACATTATGCTCGTTTCCCGGCACCGCGCAAAGCCCCTTGTACGCCGCCAAATATAGTCTGTCGTGCCCTGTAAAAACTTTTTTGAAACAGGGATCATAAAAAAGCGAAACCGCCTCTGTCCAGTTGCTTCTCGCCAGATTCGTAAAGTGGAAAAGGTTTCGGATTTTCCCGAGGCTTGAGTCAATTTCATCCGAGAGTACCGTCACTTGAAAAGGCAGCTCATATTCCCCCCTGTTTGACACGACAAAAAATGAGCCGGAAACTTCCTGCCCCGCCTCCATTCCCGCCGCGTCAAAGCGGTAGAGAATCTCGTCCTCGCTGCCGCCGAAACGCTTCGTGATACAGGTCATGCGAAGGTCGGAGGCGGTCACCGTCCCCTCCGTCACCATCCCCTCCGGTCCGTACACGAAAAAAGAGCCCTCGCAGACCGTGTCTGCCTGAAGGGACAGAGTAACGCGCGGGCAGGAAAAATCCAGAGAACCGTCACCGGTATGAAATTTGCCTTCTAAAATCTCATCCACAATCATACCGATAGTATATCATTTTCCGGGTGGCATGTGCAACCCTCATTGCATATCCTGTCTCCCGAATGCAGACTGTCAATCCGCTGTCCGGTTTCTATCCGTTTCTCACTCTTTGCCGCTTTCCGCAAGGCTCTGCGCGCGGCGGACGCTCTCCCGCACCACCTGCCGGTAAGTCTCTACATCATCAATCATCGGCGCATGACCCGCACCCGGAATCAGATACAGCTTCTTATCCGGCGCCTGCACAGTTTCAAAATACTTCGTACTGAGCGCAATCGGCGTCTGGCTGTCCTTTTCTCCGAGCACATAGTAGACAGGAACCTGATAACTGCTTCCCTTTTTCCGCAGATCATAGGTCATCAGTTCCCGCATCAGCTGCATATTAACTGACATTCCTGTCACAAATGGGACAAGGTCTCTCATGCCCATGATGGGAGAACGGCGCCACAGATCGATCACTGTCCTGCCAAAATCCTGCGCCAGTTTATACTTTCCCTGCAGACTCCGAATCTGCCCCATCTTACGGTAAGCCTTTAAATCAAACTGCGGCAGCGGATATGCACCGATCCTTTCCAGCTTCCTTTGATCCCGTTTATTCCCGCCTTTCCCGATCGCCGCTTTGAGGATTGCGTATCCGGTTCGCTCGTTTTCCACGATATCGATGACCTGTCCGCACCCGATGTAACACAGTGTATGTTCCGGGTGTTCCAGCACAAACATGCTGCCTAGAACGCTCCCCCATGAGTGTCCCAAAACACCGATTTTATCCTTGCCATACTGCTTTTTCAAGTATAGCACTATCTCCAGTAAATCCTTTTTCAATATCTCCGTGTCCGGTCTGCTCTTTTTGTTTCTCAGCCATGTCTTTCCCGCGCCACGCTGGTCATAATAGACGATATTGTAATCGCGCTCTGCGTATTCTTCCACAAGGAAAGCAAAGAAACTCTCCGTCTGCCCCGGACCTCCATGAATGAAGAGCAGGACGGGGTCCTCCGGCTTCGAGCGGTAGTGCAGCAGATACTGCTCTATTCCCCCGATGCGCACGTATTCTTCTGTGTATTGCTTTTCTGTTTTCATAGTGAATGCTCCTTTTTCGTCTCATCCTCTCCGTCCGCTCCGATCAGATAATTAACCGTCTGCGCCAGCGTTTTCAACAAAACCCGCGGCTGATACAGAGCTGTAAGCGGGTTCCTTTTATGCCGGTAACAGTTGTTTACAATGCAAGTCATCTGAATGCCGCCATAGGCGGAAGAGATAAACGCAAGTAGCTCCTCCTCATTCACACTCGGATAGATTCTACCCCGTGCTGCCTGCTCCTGAAAATATTCCATAGTGCGTATGGTCAGATATTCCATATTCCCCACTTCCGGAAGACCACCCATAATCTTTTCAATCCTTTGCGGCATATTCATAGCAAGAACCGAGAGTTCAAAATCAATCTTCTCAATGCCCATCAGCTCGCTTTCCATAAAGTCCGCCAGCATCATAAACAACAGGTTCGTGATCTCCCGCGGCGACAGCTCATCTTTCCGCTTCAGGATCTCGTCGATTTTTCCCTTGATGCTGACCCTCTCCCTCATCTGCCTGATCATATCAGCAAATATTTCATCGATATCCTTATAAAAGCGATAGATGCCGCCCTGACTTAAGCCTACCCTGTCAATGATATCCTGCATGGTGACCGTACTGACTGTCTTTTGCAGACACAGCTCATATGCCGCGTCTGTTATCCGTTTCTTTTTATCCGCAATGTATTTTTCCGTAACCTTCGGCATCATTCCCTCCCTGTCATACCCGCAACCACCTGTACTTAAAATGAATCTTGTTTCATTTTAAAGAAATCTTTTTATTTTGTCAAGGTCCGGGCAGGAAACAACAAATCGGCAATCCTATACACAAAACCGCCCGCTTCCGCATATGCTAACCGTAAGAGCATATACCTGTCAGATATGAGGTAGCAAGATGGATGAAAACAAAAAGGATGCAGCTTTGCTGTATACACAGACTGAGGAAAACGCAACGACAGGCTCCGATACGGTCGGCAGACTGCAAATCAACGTCACCGCAAACGTGGGACTGATCCCGATAGAAAACGCAACGATTACCATTTCCTTCACCGGTGAACCGGATTCTACACTGGAAACTCTGCAGACAAACTCCTCGGGACAGACTGACACGGTGGACTTAAAGACGCCTCCCCTCTCCTACAGCCTGACCCCCAACTCCCCCATGCCCTACTCAGAGTACACCCTCTCCGTCAGCGCTCCCGGCTATGAACCCGTTATCGTTTCCGGCGTGGAGGTGCTACCGGACGTGACCGCCGTCCAGAATATCGAGATGACGCCAACGGAGACGAGCGGGGACACGGAGGAAATCATCGCCATCCCCGACCACACCCTCTACGGCGACTATCCGCCCAAAATACCCGAGGATGAGATCAAGCCCATGGATGAATCCGGCGAGATCGTCCTAAGCCGCGTGGTGATACCTGAGTTCATCATCGTGCACGACGGCGTTCCTAACGACTCCACCGCCCCCAACTACTATGTGCGCTATCGGGATTATATCAAAAATGTGGTGTCCTCCGAAATCTACGCTACATGGCCGGAGAGCGCCATCTACGCGAACACACTGGCGATCATGTCCTTTACCTTAAACCGCGTCTACACTGAGTGGTAGGTAAACCAATACTTTCAGGTAAAACAAAGTCCTCCAGACGTATCCTAAATTTGATATTGATATCATCGTTTTTTACCTCTATTTGGTCAATGAGGGCAGAAAGCAACATCTTTTTGGTCTGCGTATCTGCATTTTGAAATTCCTCCTTCCAATTTGGCACCATGGTGATAAACTTCTCCATATCGCTATTTTGATTTACCACCTGTGACAGCCTGTTCTTTGCCTGTTCCGCTTCTTTGTCTAACGCCACCATTTCCTGTTCCTTTTCCTTGATCATGGCAGAAAGTTTCTCGGCACTGAAATAATATTCCCCTCTGATTGCTTCTGGTATCTTTTCTTCCAGTGTTCGGATATCTGCCTGTAAGGTTTGTTGTTTTTTATGAATGGTTCCTAGTTCCTTCTCCATGCTCTGCCGTTGCTGACTCTGCATTTTTTCTATTTCTTCCGTGATATCTATAGATTTCAGATGCTCCATATAAGTTTCAACCACCCCAAACACAATCCCCTCCAGATAATTCTGTGAATAACAGCTGCGTTCCTCACATTTTGACGGGCATACATATCTGCCCGCATAGGATACTTTCTTTTCTCCCGCCTTTGTCGTCCAGTGGTTGCAATAACTCCCGTTCTTTAAG
>ERZ779637.1081-NODE-1081-length-12804-cov-4.154993_pt1 | contig 12804 bp, 10 predicted proteins | sample MGYA00514196_ERZ779637 | MGnify/ENA primary metagenome ERZ779637 (study PRJEB29562, sample SAMEA4376700) | mouse gut metagenome | isolation source: Cecum | study: EMG produced TPA metagenomics assembly of the A DSS colitis mouse model was used to assess the... | reverse complement strand
GCCCGATTCCCAGCTCTTCCATTGCCCTGACTAAAGATGCCTCCGTATAATGCGGAGCCGGCTGGGTAAAGTGTTGTTTCTCTTCAAGCTGCTGCAAAGTCAGCTTCGTATCTTTCGTAATTCCTTTCACCAGGGTATTGTTTTCTTCCTTCTCATCTTCCTCCGTATAGACGCTCATAAAACCGTCAAACTTCACTTTGGAAGCCGCAACCGTAAACCGATGCCCCGCCGCATCAATTTTCACCGAAGTCGTCTCATAAACGGCTGGCGCCATACGGCTTGCCACAAATCTTTTCCATATCAGCTGATAGAGCCTGAACTGGTCTCTAGCCAGAGTTTCCTTACTCTCCAGCGGCGTCCTGTTTAAATCTGTTGGCCGGATCGCCTCATGGGCGTCCTGGATCTTTGCACCACTCTTCTGTTCCCTTTCTGCCTCTGCTGCGTAAACCTCACCATATTTCTCTGTGACGAATTCTCTGGCCGCTTTCGCCGCCTCCTCCGATACCCTGGTGGAATCTGTACGCAAGTAGGTGATAATACCGCTCTCATACAGCTGCTGTGCAAGGCGCATCGTCTTCTGGGTCGAAAAATTCAACACTTTACTTGCTTCCTGCTGCAGTGTAGAGGTGGTAAAAGGCAGCGGCGCCTTTTTGATTCTCTCACCATTCTTGACGGAAGATATAAGATATTCTGCCTGGTCTAACTGTTTCTTGACTTTCTCCAGCTCTTCCCTGGAACCAATCGTCCTCTTCTCCTCTGTAGTCCCATAATACTTGGCAAGTAATGGTTTCTTCTCACCCGCCACAGCAAAAGATGCTTCTAATGTCCAGTATTCTTCAGGAATAAACGCATTGATCTCTTCTTCCCTGTCACAGATGATCCGAAGTGCCACTGACTGAACCCGTCCAGCGCTCAATCCTCTCTTGACCTTCGCCCAGAGTACGGGCGAAATTTTATAGCCCACCATACGGTCCAGACAACGTCTGGCCTGCTGCGCATCTACCAGGTCCATATTGATCTCTCTTGCATTCTTTAAAGATTCCTTCACCGCCGTCTTCGTGATCTCGTTAAAGGTGATACGGTAAACTTTCTTATTCTCCAATTTCAGCGACGCGAGTAAATGCCATGAAATAGCTTCTCCTTCGCGGTCAGGGTCCGTGGCCAGATATACTTTCTCGGCTTTCTTCACTTCTTTGCGAAGATTCGCCAGAATATCTCCCTTTCCCCTGATCGTAATATATTTCGGTTCAAAATCATGCTCCACATCGATACCCAGCACACTGCGCGGCAGATCCCGTACATGTCCATTGCTGGCAGCCACTTCATAATTTGCACCTAAAAACTTCTTGATCGTCTTTACTTTCGCCGGTGATTCCACAATTACCAGATACTTCGCCATAGAATATTCCCCTGTTTCTACTATTAAAATAAGATAATATGTCACTTCCGTAAATAGACTCATCAACGTGAACCACTATACACTATATTCTTTACGCTGACAAGAGGAAAAAATTTAAAAAAATGAAGGAAATATCCACTTAATCCCGACCGCCGCTCTTTCGATAATAACACCCTGCGCTCTGTCCGGCACAGCCGGATGCGCATAACCGCAGGAGTTCATGGCACAATGTCGGCACGCTGATGTTTGTTTCGTAGGCATTTCCATAATCTTCCTGTAAAAGAGCCAACGGTTTCGGCTGGAAATCCAGCACTCCTAATACTCTCTCTGTTATCTCTTCTAATGCAAGGACTGACTGCTGCACACAAACAGTCCCTTCCACAGCAAGTGGAACATCTGTCTGCAGTTCTTCCAACAGTTCCTGCGGCGTCATAACAAGCCCAGCTCCCTGTCTGATCAGTTTATTGCAGCCCACACTCAAAGCATCGGTTGCTCTTCCTGGAATTGCATAGACTTCCCTTCCCTGTTCCAGAGCCATATCCACTGTAATCAACGTACCGCTGCGCTCCTTCGCCTCAACCACTAGCACACCATCACACAGGCCGCTGATGATCCGGTTCCTTGGCGGGAAAAGAACTGCCCGTGGTCCGATGCCAGGAGGATATTCCGAGCACACGCCTCCTTCTGCGAGCAATCGCTCATAAAGCTCTCTATTCTCTGCAGGATAACAGACATCCACGCCGCATCCCAGTACCCCCATAGAATATCCACCGGCATCTATTGCGGCCTTCTGACCGATCCCATCAATTCCTCTTGCCATTCCGCTAATCACCTGTACGCCTGCCTGCCCCAGTACGGCTCCAAACTCTCCTGCCATCTTCCTGCCATACTCTGAACAGTTCCGCGCCCCAACCACTGCTATGGACTTCTTCGCGGCATCCGGCAGTCTTCCCACATAATACAACGCATAAGGAGCATCACTGACAGCGGCAAGTTTGCCCGGATAACTTTCCTCCCGGATCGTGACAAACAGGATGCCTCTTCCCACCATTCTTTCATATTCTCCTGTAACATCATAGTCTACTGCGGCAGCCTGGAGCATTTGTGCTTTACGTTTATATCTTATATGCAGATGTTCTTCCAATATTCCCCTTTTTGCCATATCATAGACTGTTCGTGCCGTCCCTGTCTGCTCCAGATCTCTTAGGAAAGCCCTGCTGCCCATGCCCGCTGCCTGATACAGCCAATGCAGATAGGCCTTTTCTGTTTCCTGCTGTGTCATATTCCCATCCCTTCTCTGTCCTTCCTGCAGGCCGTCCGGCAGTCTGTCTGCAAGGCGCCTGCGTATCCTGTGTCATATCCGCTCTGTCTGCCTATAGCAGATTGCCTCCGCCAAATGCTCTTCCTGGATCCTTCCGCATCCAGCCAGATCTGCAATCGTACGTGCTACTTTCAAAATTCTGTGATACCCTCTGGCAGACAACTGCATACAGGAAAACATCTGCTCCATGTAGCGTTGTTCCTTCGCTCCGAGCATACAGTATTTTTCTACTTGTGCCGATCCCATATCTGCATTGAAGCGCAGTGAAGTCCCCGCAAAACGTTCTGTCTGCATTCTTCTAGCCCCCATAACACGCTCTCTAATCTGAACGCTGCTCTCTCCCGGCAATCTGCCTGCAAGATCCATAAACTTTAACGGCGCAGCTTCCACACAGATGTCAATCCTGTCCAGGATCGGACCGGATATCCTGCCCAGATATCTTTTTACTTCATAGGGAGAACAGCGGCATCTGGACATATCCGGGTAGTAACCACAAGGACATGGATTCATAGCGCCCACCAGCATAAAATCCGCCGGAAAGCTATAAACTCCGCTGCTCCTGGCAATCTGTACCCTTCTATCCTCCAGCGGCTGCCTTAGAATATCCAGCGTCTGTCTCTTAAACTCTGGCAATTCGTCCAGAAAGAGAATGCCTCTATGGCTTAGACTGACAATTCCAGGAACCGGCACTCTGCCGCCGCCTGCAAGCGCCTGCTCTGTGATCGTGTGATGGGGATTAAGGAACGGCCGTTTCGTGACCAATACCTCTTTCGGTGTCTGCAGCAATCCTGATACACTGTAGATCGCCGAAACTTCTAAACTCTCCTCCAAAGATAAAGGTGGCAGAATAGAAGGAATCCGCCTGGCCAGCATCGTCTTCCCAGATCCAGGCGGCCCAATCATCAACAAGTGGTGAAACCCTGCCGCTGCGACCTCCGCTGCCCTCTTCACAGTCTCCTGTCCATTAATATCCGCAAAATCTAATGTCTTCTCCCCTTTTTTCTCTTCCCATAGAGACATGACATCGACCTTCGCAGGCGCGATCCGCCCTTTCTGTCCATTCTCTGTTTCCTGCAGATAAGCCACCGTTTCCACGATATTGGACACGCCGATCACCTCGATTCCTTCTACCACAGCCCCCTCCATCGCGTTGCCGCAAGGAACGATACACCTTCGCATTCCCTTCTTTCTGGCCTGGGCGACGATAGGCAGAACCCCTCTCACTGGCTTGATCTCGCCATTCAATCCCAATTCTCCCAACAGGACAGTTCCCGCTGTACACATACTGGAAAGCTGCCCCAGGCAAGTCAGGATACCAACCGCCACAGGCAGGTCGAACACAGTCCCCTCCTTGCGCACATCCGCCGGAGACAAATTCACATTGATACACATAGGCGGCAGGCTGATCCCTGAATTCTTCAAGGCGACACGCACCCGCTCTCTCGCCTCCCGCACCTCTGAACTAAGCAGGCCAACCATTTGAAAACAAGGCAGACCCTTAGACAGATCAACTTCCACTTGTACCAGATAACTGCTGATACCGCAGATCGTTCCCGACGTAATCGCGCTAAACAACAAACCTCCTCCTTATAAAATCCCTGATTGAAGCATGATGGCGAACTGCCAATGTGACCTCTGTACCTATTTTCTTACGTCTGCTGCATTTTGGGAAAACCGTTGCAGACAGCCCTCTACTATATGCAGAAATAAAATAGGACAGAGAAAGAATATTTACTATCAGAATCTTTGTAGTACAATCTATTGCTCTTTTTATAGCACAAAAAAAGACAGAATACAATCTCTGTCCACATATCTGTGATAGAAATTTCTATCTGCCGCATGACTCCATACACCCCGCACTCCACCAGATATAGAAGAATGCAAAAAAGATTTTTTAAAAACCACAATATCTTGTATTGTGCATCTTTTCTTTCCAACACATTACCAATCCTGAAATGGTTTCCCGCCACAAACGACTTACTTTCTGGAACATATTCCGGAAGAACCTCTGCTCAAGTTTCCACACGCAACGAGGTTCTTTCGAATTTCATGTCCACCGCTTTTGTCTGCCTACAGCAGCTCATATGCCTCGCGTAATTTCTCTAACGCTCTCTTCTCAATCCGTGACACATAACTCCGGGAAATGCCCAATTTACGCCCAATCTCCCGCTGTGTTACCTCATATTCGCTTGTCAGTCCGTACCGCAGTGTAATGATCTCCCGCTCTCTCTCATTCAATTTGTCATGGATCAGCCCGGATAGCCGGCTCAACTTATTCTCCGCCTCCATTCTGTCAACTACATCAACCTGTTCCTGTTCGATAATATCCAACAGATTGATCTCATTCCCCTCCCGGTCGGTCCCGATTGGTTCATAAAGAGAGACTTCTCTGGATGTTTTCTTTCTGGCGCGCAGAAACATCAACAGCTCGTTGTCGATACAGCGGGAAGCGTAAGTGCTCAGTTTCCCTTTCCCTGCGTCAAAAGAATCGATTGCCTTGATCAGGCCGATCGTACCGATTGATATCATATCCTCCGTCTCTTCGTCTACGTTCTGGTACTTTTTGGCTATGTGGGCAACCAGGCGAAGATTATGTTCGATCAGAGTTTCCTTGGCCCACGCGCGTTCTGCTTCACTGCCCTTCTCCATCATATTTAAGTATACGGCCTCTTCCTTCGCAGTTAATGGTTGCTTAAATGTTTTCAAAAGAAGCCCCCAAAGTCCATTTACTCTATTCTATGAACCGGTGACATCTTAAGTGCCTTTCCACCTGAAAATCTAAAAGAGAAACTGTGCCATCACATAATTGCTCACATCAATTCCCTTTGGTGTCAGCCGGATAACGTCGTTCTCACATACCAACAGCTTCTGTGCATACAACTTATCTAGTATGGTGCCATATACCTTCTCAATCCGCTGCCCGTACAGTTTATAAAACATTTCCCTGCTCACCCCGCACATCATACGCAGGCCAAGAAACATAAACTCTTCCATCTGCTCCTGCCTTGTCAGAATCTGCACAGGCAGCGCCTCTCCTCCTTCTGTCTCCGTTTTCTGGCAGAGGGCCGTCTTCTCCTTCTGCTCCTGGCTGATAACGTACGTCTCATATTCTCCAAACTGCGATGGATTACTCCACCGTACATTCCCCACCATAGACGCTGCACCCAATCCGAAGCCAATGTAATCCCCCCGCTGCCAGTACACTTTGTTATGCCGGCACTCATATCCTTTCCTGGCATAATTGGAAATTTCGTATCTACGGTAGCCACAGGCAGCAAGACTTTGCTCTGTCAGCAGATACATCTCCCTCTCCTCTTCCTCGTCAGGAAACTGATACTCTTCCTGCCTTTCATACAGGGGCGTCCCTTCTTCCAGGATCAGGCTGTATGCAGAAATATGCTCCGGCGTAAGTTTCGTGACCCTGTGCTGCGTCTCTGCATAGGATGCCACGCTCTGTCCAGGCAGCGCCGCCATCAGGTCTATATTGATATTATGAAATCCAGCCTCCCGCGCAAGTCTGTAAGTCTCCAGGAAAGTCCTGTAGTCATGGATCCTTCCGATCCGCTCCAGTTCCTGGTCAAAGGTTGACTGCAGGCCGATGCTGAGACGATTAATACCAGCTGTTATGTAACCTCGAAGCTTCTGCGCCGTCACGGTTCCCGGATTGGCCTCCATCGTCACTTCTGCCTCCGGTATCACCGCATAATAACGATGTATAACTCCCATAAGTTCCTGTACCATTCCTGTGCCAAGAAGCGAGGGTGTCCCGCCTCCCCAGAAGATAGAGATCACCTGGTGATCCCTGTATTTCTCCGCCTGCGCTATGATCTCCTTTTTCAATAAGCTTCCATAACGTATCACATTCTCTATTTCTTTCTCCCTGCCGCATCCGGCTTCTCCAATCTCTGTACAAGACAACCTTTCTACCGGCCATTCCCAGCCAAACGCCATCGCTTCTTCCTGCCAGGCAGGCATAGCAAAGGACAGGAAATCACAGTAGAGACATTTCCTGACACAAAACGGAATGTGAATATAGATACTCAAGTCTCTCATCTGCTTTCCTGTCCTTTGGCATATCTGATCAAAAACTCTATTTATCATCCAGCTTCAATACACTCATAAAGGCGCTCTGCGGAATCTCCACATTGCCCACCTGACGCATTCGCTTCTTACCTTCCTTCTGTTTCTCCAGGAGCTTCTTTTTACGGGTAATATCACCGCCATAACACTTAGCCAGCACATCTTTCCGCATAGCTTTCACAGTCTCTCTCGCTATGATCTTACCGCCCACTGCTGCCTGGATCGGGATTTCAAATAGATGTCTTGGAATCTCTTCCTTGAGCTTCTCACACATCTTCCGTCCACGTTCATACGCACTATCCGCATGCACAATAAAAGACAGCGCATCTACCTCGTCATGATTGATGAGAATATCCAGTTTCACTAACTTCGACTCTTCATAGCCTTTTAATTCGTAATCAAAAGATGCATACCCTCTGGAGCGGGACTTGAGCGCGTCGAAGAAATCATAGATGATCTCGTTCAACGGCAGATCGTACCGCAGCAATGCCCTGGACGCCTCAATATACTCCGTGCTGATATAGCGCCCTCTTCTCTCCTGACATAGCTGCATAATCGGCCCGATAAATTCGGTAGTCACCATGATCTCTGCACAAACTATTGGTTCCTCCATATAGTCAATCTGTGCAGGATCCGGCAGATTTGACGGATTAGTCAGCTCGATCATTGTTCCATCTGTCTTATACACCCGGTAAATAACACCTGGTGCAGTAGTAACCAGATCCAGATTATATTCCCGCTCCAGCCTTTCCTGTATGATCTCCAAGTGTAGAAGTCCCAGGAATCCGCAACGGAAACCGAACCCAAGGGCGATCGAAGTTTCCGGCTCATAGTGCAGGGAAGCGTCATTCAACTGTAGCTTCTCCAACGCATCCCTCAGATCCGGGTACTTTGCACCGTCTGCAGGATACATACCGCAGTACACCATGGAATTGACCTTCTTATAGCCTGGAAGCGGTTCCGCACAAGGCCGGTTCACATCCGTTACCGTATCGCCCACCGCAGTGTCCTTCACATTCTTGATCGAAGCAGTCAGATACCCGACCATACCTGCACAAAGCTCCTCACACGGAATAAACTGGCCTGCTCCGAAATACCCAACCTCCACCACTTCTGCAGTGGCTCCTGTAGCCATCATTCTGATCGAAGTACCTTTCGCCACTCTCCCTTCCATGATCCGGCAGAATACGATCACTCCCTTATAGGAATCATATACAGAATCAAAAATAAGCGCCTGCAAAGGGTTGTCCGGACTGCCGCCAGGCGCAGGAATCTTCTCTACAACTGCCTCTAAAACTTCCTCGATTCCGATTCCGTTCTTCGCAGAGATCAGCGGCGCATCCTGCGCTTCAATCCCGATCACATCCTCAATCTCATTCCTGACCCGCTCTGGATCTGCACTCGGCAGATCAATCTTGTTGATCACCGGAAAGACGTCCAAATCATGATCCAGGGCCAAATAGACGTTTGCCAACGTCTGTGCCTCAATCCCCTGAGCTGCATCCACCACCAGGATCGCACCATCACAGGCAGCCAGACTGCGGCTCACCTCATAGTTGAAGTCCACATGGCCAGGTGTATCAATCAGGTTAAAGATATATTCCTTGCCATCCCTGGCATTATAAATGATCCGGACCGCCTGCGCCTTAATCGTGATCCCTCTCTCCCGCTCCAGGTCCATATTGTCTAATACCTGCGCCTGCATCTCTCTGCTTGTCAACAGTCCTGTCTTCTCTATAATTCTATCTGCCAACGTCGATTTCCCATGATCAATGTGGGCTACGATACAAAAATTTCTAATCTTGCTTTGGTCTATGGCTGCCATACTATCCTCCTGACGCACCTCATACTTACTGTTCCGACATGAAAAACAGTATATCAAATCGTTGAAACACTGTCTACCCGCAACAGACATTCCTGTCATCCAGATGTCTCAGCATGCGGGATACACGCTGTAAGTTTACCATAAAAGTATGAAGCGGTAAAGCCGCATAGCGCATTCTCTTACCGTTTCGGCTCCTCTCCGCTCAAGACCAGGTGAAGTATATGCGCCAATGGCTCACAGGCATTTCTCATCTCTTCTACCGTATTATTCTGTGCTCCCAGCTCAATCAACAGTGTCTTAGGACACAGATGCATATTATAGCGGTATGCCTTTAGATAAATCCTCCTGGCTAACCCTGGATAATATTCATTGCAGGCGGCCTGCATCTGGAAAGAAAACGCAAGGTTATCGGACAGGTACGGATTCTCCAGGTACTCGATCTCTCCCTTGGAAGTGCGGCTCAGTCCGTTGAAAAACATGATCTGAGCCGTCGGCCTTCCCTGCAGATCCATGACCAGCCTGCGGTTCTCAGGCATAGCATCCCTGTGAAGGTCAATCACCACTTCTATGCTGGGATAGTCCTCCAGGACTTTCTCGATAACCGGCAGTGAGTTGCCGTAAGCATAGTCTCTGGATTCCTTATCAAAGCTTTCTGTATTATGCATAACATTATAACCGTACTGCTCTTCAAGGATTGTCTTCAGATATTCTCCCACACCTACAATGCTGGTGGATGCATCTCCTGGCACGGAATCCACAAATGCCTCCTGTGAATGTGTATGATAGATCAGAATCTGTGGCTCGTCGGCGCTTCCTTCTACACGCATGTCCTTACCCAGCAGCTCCTCTGCCTTAAGAAGTTCTTCTCCCGCTTTTGTAGTACTGTCTACAGCATAAAATGCCTTGACCAGATCCCCATACTCCTGCAATTCTTCCCATCTATATTGGTAGCTCTTATTCTGTACTGGCACGAATCCTTCCGGCGCATTGTCAGAAACCTGTTCCTCTGCCTGCTCTTCCTGTGCGCTCTGATTCTCGCGGTACATTCCATTCTCCGCCAGCATCGCATCGGCAAGTCCTTGCTCTAAATGCATCGCATTCTCATCATATTCCAAATCCTCTTCCGCAATCGCCCTGTTATCTTCATCGCTGCCCTCTAACATCATTAATCTGGCATAATCACTCTCTGCTGCAGTTCCTTCCTCCTCTCCCGTCTCTATCTTGTACAAAAAAACAGGGTATTGTGCAAGCAGCCATCGATTTCTGATGTCGCCTGCGATCTGCCCCTCCGTTCCACCATTCATTCTATGTAAACCGGGGAGGTATGGCTCCATTATCACTCCCTGCAGCCACCCCGGAAACGATTTCTCTCCACCTTCCTTTTTCTGTATAGAACTCATGATTTCCATGAAAATAAAGAAAGCAGATATTATAACAAGCGCTATCATAATAAGTCGCAATAAAAATTTTTTCCTATTCATACTAGAACATTATATGCGCTTTGGACACGACTTCATGCCATTCTGGCAGAAGGATCTTACAGGCAGGCTCTTAAAGACTCATGAAATGCTGCTCAGTGCCTTGTTAATCCCATCACAGATAATATGACTGATCTGTTGGATCTGCTGATCTACATCCTTCGTTGTGACATACATATTGTTCAGCTCTTTTAACGCCACCGGGCGTTCCCCCATAGCATCCCCCACGATCGTCGCCGCATCTACCACAGTAGGCACCCCCAGCGCCAGCACAGGCACTTTAAGGCTTTCCTGGGTAATGGCATTGCGATGGTTTCCCACGCCCGAACCCGGATGAATCCCTGTGTTCGTAATCTGTATTGTGCGGTTCAGGCGTTTTGTAGAGCGTGCCGCCAGCGCATCGATCACGATTACCAGGTCTGGTTTCGTCTCTCCAATGACCCCCCTTATGATCTCGGCTGATTCCATTCCTGTCTTGGCCATAACCCCTGGGACAAGACTACTGATCTGATGCATTTTAGAACAGTTATAAGCCACCTTACCATATTCCCGCACAATATGTCTGTTCACCAGCAGATTATCCACCACATTCGGCCCAAGGGAATCCGCCGTCACTTCCCGGTTCCCCAGTCCTACCACAAGAATAGACTGCTCTCTATCCGGTTCTGGCAGCACACTGCGGATCTGACCTGCAAGGATCTCTGAGATTTCCTGGTGATAATCCTCCTCTGGCTCCGTCATCGTCGGTGCCTCCAGCGTAATGTAGATGCCCATTGGCTTGCCAAGCATCTTAGCTCCATTCTTCGTCTCTATGACAACCTTTGTGATATGCACATCGCTTGCCTCATCATATTCTTCTTCCACTGCAACCCCATGCAGTCCCTCTGCTTTTTCCTCGACACTCTCTCTGGCTTCCAAAGCCAAGTCAGTCCTGACTGTCGACCAGCTATCCATACCTGTCTCCTCACTTCCTGCATTTTATCTCACATAACAGTTCAGATATCTTCCCTGTTACCATCTTACTACTATTTATATGCGTATCTCTTTTATTTGCTTATCTCCTGCTTTTCTTTTCCTTCCTACATTCTCCCGTAACGGTCTAAATACCTTTACCGCTACATTCTTTTCTATTTTTTGCAAAAATAAACAAAATATGTATTGACACAGAGATTCTCATAAACTACAATAATATGCGTGTGTTTCCATTAAAACGTCCGTGTCCGGCTTTAATGAGACACGTCCTAGATAAATCACAGAATATTTTAATCGGAGGTGCGATCATGGCTAATATCAAATCTGCCAAGAAGAGAATCTTAGTGAACAAGACCAAGGCTGACAGAAACAAGTCAATCAAGTCCGGTGTCAAGACAGCGATCAAGAAAGTATATGCTGCTATCGACGCCAACGACAAGGAAGCAGCTAAAGCAGCGCTTCTTGCCGCTACATCCGCTCTTGATAAGGCTGCCAGAAAGGGTGTCTATCACAAGAATACTTCTGCCAGAAAGGTATCCCGTCTTACGCTTGCTGTGAATAAGATGGCATAACCCATAAATTTTTTCATAAAAATAAAACACTTCCTGCCGTCATAGGAAGTGTTTTTTTATGTTCTTTACCGGCTGTGTCCGCCACCCCCATGGCTGCCTCCTCCACCGCCGCCGCTTCGTCCACCAGTGCCTCCGCTGCTCCGCTGGATCCTTCTCGTCACCACCGATTTACGCAAAAATCTGTCCTGCTTTACCCGAAACACAGGTGAAACGCCTCCAGTATATGTAAGCGCCGTAGTCGTCTTAACTCCCTTCTTTGATCTGCCATTGCAGACAGCAAATAGAACCGCCGCCACAAATCCAATGATCCACGCGGCGCTTCTTGGCACATAGAAATGAAATACCTGAATACCCAGCATGTCATGATAAAAATCATTGATATATGTCTTATAGGCCAGGTAAGGATCATGCTCCACGTACCGGTAAATATTGTCCAGAATATGGTCCACCGCCTGATCGGAATATTTCTCTTTCACCCTGCCAGTAGTACACAACCACGTATAAATACGACCATCTTCTTCTCTATACCAGTTATCTACCAGCAAAATTCCGTCCCCGTTCGGCCTGTCATAACCAAACTGGTTTTCTTCATAGAACTGTTCTGCATAGACTCTTACAAACTCATGATATCCCACACCTGGCTCAATCTCTCTGGCATACTCCTTCAAAGATTCCTCCAGCGTAATCAAAACAATATCACAGCCTGTCTGTGCCTCCCGTTTCGCAATCAGCTTCCTTAGCTTATCCTCCTCTTTGTCCGTCAGCACATCACCATAGTCAAACACTCGCTCCTTTGTGGTGCAGGACTGGTTCGTCCTCTCATAATGCAGCATCCTGGAAAGTCCCCAATGTCCCACGCACAAAAACCCCAGCAAGGCTGCCATGACCGCCAAGATCAGATACATCCATCTAAAATACCGGAAATATTCTTTCATCCTCCCACTTCCTCTTCTCACTCTGTCTTTCTTATCTTCCGCTCTCTCTGTAAGCCACATTCTTCCAGACTTAATCTACGCCTTTAAAACTGTACCCACAGCCCTAACTTAACACAATACCATGTCTTTTCATAAAATTTCCAGGATCTGGACCGCCATATAACACATAGCCGTCACTACCGCAAACACAGACACACTGTAACTGAACACCTAAGCCATAGA
>ERZ779637.1079-NODE-1079-length-12844-cov-4.803034_pt1 | contig 12844 bp, 10 predicted proteins | sample MGYA00514196_ERZ779637 | MGnify/ENA primary metagenome ERZ779637 (study PRJEB29562, sample SAMEA4376700) | mouse gut metagenome | isolation source: Cecum | study: EMG produced TPA metagenomics assembly of the A DSS colitis mouse model was used to assess the... | reverse complement strand
TACCCAGATCCGCATCCTGTTGGAGCCCTATGCCGCCATGCTGGCCACCCAGCGCCTGGACGGCCAGGACCTGGAGCATCTTGAAAAGATGCTGGCGGAGATGGAATTGTGCGTGGAGAGCGGAGACAGCCTGACCTATTCGGAGCTAAACACCAAATTCCACCAGTACATCTACAGCTGCTGCGGCAACGCCACGCTTATCGAGACGATTAACTCCCTTTGGGAGAAAACCAGAATGTCCAAAAATGTATTCCTGATGGAGCGGGATCGAATGCCTCTGTCCATCCAGGAGCATAAGGAATGCCTGGAATGCCTGCGCAAAAGGGACCCGGAGGCCGTGCGCGAGGCCTTCGACCGCCACAAACGCCGGGGATTTGAGGCCGTGGAGCGAGGGCTGAAGCGGCTTAATTGAATAGGGGCGCGTTTCCCAGCCGGCAAAAAGGGAAACGCTCTCTTTTTTCACTCAGATTTGATATAATATCATATCAAAAATATTGTACGAAACGGAACAGGAGGATACATATGGCAGTATTAGGGCTTCCCTTTTCCAACCCCATTGTCGTGGCTTCCACCGACATCGCCCGGACACCGGCGCGAATGCGGGAATTTGCCGCCGCAGGGGTGGGCGGCATCATCACAAAATCAGTGACGGACGCCGCCGCCCTACAGCAGAAGAGCATCTCCATGATCCACATCATGGACATGGCGCAGAAGCCGGCCGCGGGCCAGCTCAGCGACTGCTACAGCTTTTTCTCCCGAGGCGGGTCCATGCTTCCCATGGCGGAATTTGAGCCCGAGGCGGCGGAGTTTTTGGACCTTGGGCGCACCTATGGCACGGTGATCATCGGCAGCCTTTCCTGCAGCCGAACCGAAAACTGGGTGGCCTACGCCAAGCGCTTTCAGGAGCTGGGCTTCCCCGCCCTGGAGCTGAACTTCGGCAATCCCCACGGCGAGGCGGCGGATGGAAAGCTGGGCTTTCTCATCGGCCAGTCCAAGCAGCTGTGCGTGGAAATCGCCTCTCAGGTGCTCTCCGCGGTGAGCATCCCCGTCATCGTCAAGCTCACCCCCCAGACCTCCGACCTGTTGGGGACGGCCAAGGCCCTGGAGGCAGCGGGCGTGCAGGCCGTCACCATCACCCACCGGTTCCAGGGCCTGGTGATCGACCCGGAGACGGACGAGCCCATCCTGGGCGGCTGGGCCGCCATCGGCGGGCCCTGGATGAAGCCCATCTCCCTGGCCAACGTGGCCCGGGTGAGCCGGGGAACAGGGCTCACCATTCTGGGCAGCAACGGGGTGGACACTCCCCGGGATATCTACGACTACCTGCTGGCCGGGGCCTCCCTGGTAGAAGTGGGCTCCAGCATGATGCTCCGGGGCCCGGAGTACGCCAGGCAGCTGGTGGACGGGTTCAACGCCCTGCTGAGAGAAAAGGGCGTGAGCGACCCCGCTCAGGCGGTGGGTAAAACCGCCCGAAATATCGTAACCTACAAAAGCCTGGGCGCCCTGCCCGCCCGCCGGGCGGAGATGGACCTGACCCTGTGCGACGCCTGTGAGGACAAGCCCTGTGTCAGCCGCTGTTACTTCGGCGCCCTCTGTCTCCAGGACGGCCGGCTCCGCCACGACGACGACGCCTGCAGCGGCTGCGGCCTGTGTCGGCACATCTGCCCCAAAGGGGCAGTGAAAATAAACGCCGTATCCTAAAAATTTAAAGGAGGAAGTATCTATGAAACGTAAGTCTGTGATCGCTCTTGTCCTGGCCGCCGGCCTCTCCCTCAGCCTGTTTGGCTGCGGCAGCAAGACCGCCGACCCCACCGGCGCCCCCGCCAGCCAGCCCCCCGCCAATACGGAGCAGAACGGGCAGCCCTCCCTCCAGGACGCCAAGATCAGCATCGTATCCGCCGCCTCCGGCGGCGCGTGGTACTCCATCGGCGGCGCTCTGGCCGAGCTGTTCAAAAACGAGATCCCCGGCGCGGTGACGGAGTGCGGACCGGGCGGCGGCATCTCCAACATATTCACCGTCTCCGCCTGTGAGGCGCAGCTGGGCTTCGGCTTCCCCAACGACGTGGTGGACGCGGAGAACGGCGCGGGCAGCTTTGACGGCAATCAGATCACCAATATCCGGGGCGTCACCGCCCTGTACCCCGGCATCCTCCACATCGCCGTGGCCGCCGACTCCAACATCAAGACCGTGGAAGACCTGAAGGGCAAGGTGCTGTGCACCCAGACCAAGGGCAACTCCGCCGAGCAGGCCATGAACATCGTCCTCCAGGCCTACGGCATGACCTATGACGACATGAGCACCGTGAACTATGTGGGCTTCACCGACGCGGTGGACCTAGTGAAGGACGGCCACGCCGACGCCATCGCCTATATGAGCACCTACCCCTATGCCGCCCTCCAGGATTTGGCCGAGTCCAAGGGCGTGAAGCTGCTGGGCCTGGACGACGAGCACATCGCCAAGGTCCAGGAGATCAACCCCGCCTACGAGGCCATCGACATCCCCGGCGGCACCTATAAGGGCACCGATGAGGACGTGAAGTGCATCAGCGCCAAGACCATTTTGTTCACCAGCGCCGAGGTGTCCGACGACCTGGTCTACGCCATGACCAAGGCGCTGTACGAGAACTACGACCACCTGTGCACGGTCAACAGCTCCCTGTCCAACATGATGCCCGAGTACGGCAGCAACACCGGCATCACCCTGCACCCCGGCGCAGAAGCCTATTATAAGGAGATCGGCGCCATTCAGTGAGCTCCCAAAAGAGAGACCCGTAAGAGGAGGAAGCTATGGAACCAAAACAAGACGTTAAGCTGACCTGGGCGCAGTATGTGGTGACCGCCACCGCAGTGGCCATGTCCTGCTACCATTTGTATACCTGTATTTTCGGCATCCCCGAATCTCAGATGCACCGAATGCTCCACCTGATGTTTGCCTGTGTGCTCACCTTTTTTATCTATAACGTCTCAGGCAAAAAGAACGACGGCAAGGTAAAGGTGTGGGATATCCTGCTCACCGCGGCCACCGTGGTCTCCCTTGTCTATATGATCCTCAATCTCAAGGTATTTCAGAACCGCATCTCCTTTGTCACCCCCCTGACCACCGCCCAGATCGCCGTGTTCGTGGTGCTGCTGGTAGTGGTGCTGGAGGCCACCCGCCGTCTCACCGGCCCCACCCTGCCCATCGCCTGCATCGTGTTCATTCTCTACGCCCTGTTCGGCAACCACCTGCCGGGCATTCTGGGCCACAACGGCTTCACGGTGCAGAAGCTGCTGGAGCAGGTGATGCTCACCTCGGAGGGTGTGTTTGGCAGCTCCCTGGGCATTACGGCCACCTATGTGGTGGTGTTCATCATCTTCGCCTCCTTCCTGGAGATCACCGGGGCGGGCCAGTTCTTCATCGACCTGGCCACCGGCCTTACCGGCTCCAGCCGGGGCGGCCCGGCCAAGGTGGCGGTGGTGGGCAGCTGCCTGTTCGGCTCCATCTCGGGCAGCTCGGTGGCCAACGTGGTGTCCACCGGCACCTTTACCATCCCCCTCATTAAAAGCGTGGGCTACTCCCCGGTATTTGCCGGCGCGGTGGAGGCGGTGGCCTCCACCGGCGGGCAGATCATGCCCCCGGTGATGGCGGCCGTGGCCTTCATCATGGCCGACTATCTGGGCGTGTCCTACCTGAGCATCTGCAAGGCGGCTCTGATTCCCGCCGTGCTCTACTACTTCTGCCTGTTCTTCATGGTGGACGCCAAGGCCATCAAGCTGAACATCAAGGGCCTGACCAAAGAGGAGCTGCCCAACACCAAGCAGGTGGTGCGCAGCGGCTGGTATCTGGCCATCCCCTTTGTGGTGCTCATCGGGATGATGTTCCTGAACTACACCCCCATGAAGTCCGGGTTCTGGGCCCTGGTCTCCCTCATCGTCATCGTGCTCATCGCCGACCGCAAGCGGCTGAGCCTGGACAAAGTGATTCAGGGTCTCAAGGGCGGCGCCACCGGCATCATCAGCGTGTCCGCCACCAGCGCCTGTGCCGGCATCATCGTGGGCGTCATCATGCTCACCGGCCTGGGGCTGAAGTTCACCTCCCTCATCACCACCCTGTCCGGTGGAAACCTGGTGATCGCCATGGCCATCGCCGCGGTGGTGGCCATCATCCTGGGCATGGGCCTGCCCACCGTGCCGGCCTACATCGTCATGTCCTCCCTGGTAGCCCCCGCCCTGATCCAGATGGGCGCCACCCCCATCGCGGCCCATATGTTCGTGCTGTACTTCGCCGTGCTGTCCTGCATCACCCCTCCGGTGGCCATCGCCTCCTACGCTGCGGCGGCCATATCCGGGGCGGACGCGGTAAAGGTGGGCTTCGCCTCCATGAAGCTGGGCATCATCGCCTACATCATCCCCTTCCTGTTCGTGCTCAACCCGGTGCTCATCGCCCAGGGGAGCCTGCTCACCGTGCTGTGGACCTTTTTCACCGCCTGCGTGGGCTGCGTGGCCCTGACCTGGGCCATCGAGGGCGTCATCGACGAAAAAATCAGCTGGATTTGGCGGCTGGCCTGCCTGGTGGCCGCGGCCCTCACTCTGTTCCCCGAGGGGATCAGCGATCTTCTGGGCCTGGCCTGCTTTGCCGTCATCGTGTTCATGTTCAAATTCCGGGGCAAAAAAGCCCCCGGGGAAGGAGCTGCCATATGAGAAAAATTGATCTACACGTCCACGCCGGGCCGTCCGTCATGCCCCGGGCCCTGGATGGAGCGGAGATGCTCCGAGAGGCCATAGACGACGGCTACGCCGCCTTTGTCATCAAGGACCACTATTTCCCCACCATGATGGGGGCGGAGATGATTGAAACGCATTTGGGCCAGGGCAAATGCCGGGTCTTCGGCGGCATCGCCCTGAACAACTCGGTGGGGGGCGTAAACCTGAAGGCAGTGGACGCCGCCTGCGCCCTGGGGGCCAAGTTTGTGTGGATGCCCACGGTATCCGCCCTGCGGCACAAGGAGATGCACCAGGGCAAGGGTCTGGCCTTCCCCGGCAGCAAGGGCATGAGCGTGGCCGAAACCCCCATCCGCTATTTAAACGAGGCGGGGGAGCTGGACCCCGCGGTGGTGGAGGTGCTGACCTACCTGGCGGACAAGCCGGAGGTGATTCTGGGCACCGGCCACGGCAGCCGGGAGGAAATCGACGCGCTGATTCACAAGGCCGCCCAGCTGGGGGTGAAGCGCATCCTGGTCAACCACCCCCACTATATGATCGGAGCCACCCTGGAGGACATGGCGGAGTGGAGCCGGCTGGGCGCGTTTATGGAGCTCAACGCCACCGTCTTCGTCCCCAGCTCCAAATTCTGCACCAACGACATCACCCAGACCAAAGAGATCATCGACGCCGTGGGGCTGGACAAAATCGTGGTGGACTCGGACTACGGCCAGAAAAACAACGGCAGCCCGGTGGAGGGGCTCAACCGCTTCATTGAGATGCTGGCCGACACCTGCCGGCTGTCCGAGGGCGATCTGGAACAAATCTGCTATCACAATCCGGCCTGGCTGCTGGGCCTGGAATAAGGAGGAACCGTCATGTATCTGAGCGCAAACTGGAACGATATCCCCTGGGTGGACGTGAGGCCCGGGGTGCGGCGCAAGGCCTTCAGCGGCCAGGGCGCCACCTTTGCCATGAACGAGCTGCAGCCCCACCACGCCCCCAAGCCCCACGCCCATCCCTTTGAGCAGATCGTGTACATCGCCGGCGGAGCCTGCGACTACCACGTGGGGGACCAGACCTTTCGCCTCACCGCCGGAGGTATGCTGGTGGTGCCCCCCGATGTGGAGCATTACGCGGAGGTGGTGGGCGACGAGGTTCTCGTCAACTTCGACATCTTCACCCCCCGCCGGGAGGAGTACGTGCAGTGATCGCCCTGGAACTGAAGCAGGCGCTGCGCCGGGGCGAAAGCAAACTGGGCACCTTCGTCAAGCTGTCCAGCGCCTCCGCCATTGAGGCCCTGGGCGCAGCTGGGCTGGACTTCGCCATTCTGGACACGGAGCACGCCCCCTGCGACCAGCTCATGCTGGAGCACCTGATTCGGGCGGCGGACTGTGTGGGGCTGCCAACCATTGTGCGGGTCAGCCGCGCCAGTGAGGAGCACATCCTAAAGGCCCTGGACCTGGGGGCCTCGGGGGTGCAGCTGCCCGGACTGGAGTCGGCAGACCAGGTGCGGGAGGCCCTGCGCTTCACCAAATACGCCCCCATGGGCTGCCGGGGCCTGTCCTTCTCCCAGCGCTCCGCCGGGTACGGCGCGCTGGACAAGCACGAGTACATGGCGCGCTCCAACGCGGGCCTCATCAACGTAGTCCACATTGAAAACAAGGCAATGGCGGAGCAGGTAGAGGAGCTGTGCGGCATAGACGAAATCGACGTGCTGTTTGTGGGACCCATGGACATCAGCCAATCCCTGGGCCACCCCGGCGAGCCGGGCCACCCGGAGGTGGCCCAGGTGGTCCAGCGGGTGCTGGCGGTGTGCCGGGAGCGGGGCAAGACCGCCGGCATCTTCGTGGGCACGCCGGAGGCCGCCCAGCGGTATCTCAGCCAGGGCGTGTCCTACGTGGCCCTGTCCTCCGACTTGGGCTTCATGACCTGGGGCTGCCAGCAAATGCGCCGTCTCTCCGCCGTGGACCAGCAGCGCTGAGCGCTTCCCCGCAGCACACCATAAAACCTCCATGATATCGCTGAACGCCAGCATATCATGGAGGTTTCATTTGCAATATTGGCCGCAGTCTGATACAATGGGCACAAATCACAGACAGGACGGGAGAGGCTTATGGCGGTCCGCATCCAAAGCATGGCTGATGGAAAACCCACCAGACTAATTTTCGCTTTCGCCTTGCCCCTCATGGTGGGCAACGTGTTCCAACAGCTGTACACGGTTGTGGACACCATGGTGGTGGGCAAATACCTGGGCGTATCGGCGCTGGCTGCGCTGGGCGCCGCTGATTGGATGAACTGGATGATGCTGGGCATCGTCCAGGGCTTTACCCAGGGCTTCGCCATCCTGATGGCCCGGGAGTTCGGCGCCGGAGAATACGGCCGGCTCCGGGATGTGATCGGCAATTCCGCCGTTCTCTCCGCCCTGTTCTCCCTGCTGCTGGTGGGGCTGGGTCAGGCAACCGCCCGCCCGGTGCTCCTCCTCCTTCAGACTCCGCAGGACATTCTGCCCGGCGCTCTGCTCTATCTGCGCATCATGTATTTGGGCATCCCTATTGTGATGGCCTATAACCTGCTGGCCTGCGTCCTGCGCTCCCTGGGCGATGGAAAAACGCCGCTGCAGGCTATGGCGGTGGCCTCCCTCACCAACATTGTCCTGGATGTCCTTTTTGTGATGGTATTCCAGTGGGGCATCGCAGGGGCCGCCTCCGCCACCCTCATCGCCCAGCTGATATCCGGCCTGTTCTGCCTGTACCACATCGGGAAACTGGATATCCTCCGCCTGAAGCGCTCCAACCTCCGCCCCCAGGGGCAGCGGGCGCTCCAGCTGCTCAGCCTGGGCTTCCCCATGGCATTTCAGAACTGCATCATCGCCATCGGCGGCATGATTGTGCAGTTTGTCGTCAACACCTACGGCGTTTTGTTCATCGCCGGCTTCACCGCCAGCAATAAGCTGTACGGCGTTCTGGAAATCGCGGCCACCTCCTACGGCTACGCCATGATCACCTACGTGGGCCAAAACCTGGGCGCGAAGCAGTACCAACGCATCCGCCAGGGGGTGCGCTCCGCCCTGGTCATCGCCCTGGGCACCTCGGTGGTCATCGCCGCCGCAATGCTTTTGCTGGGCCGGGTCATTTTGAGCGGGTTCATCTCCGGGACGCCCCAAGAGGTGGCACAGACCATGGACATCGCCTATTTCTACCTGGCCGTTATGAGCGTGAGCCTGCCTGTGCTGTATGTGCTCCACGTCATGCGTTCCGCCATCCAGGGCATGGGAAACACCGCTCTGCCCATGCTGTCCGGCATGGTAGAATTTATCATGCGCACCGCCACCGCCCTGTGTCTGCCCCTGGCCGCGGGGGAGATCGGCATCTTTTTTGCCGAACCCGCGGCATGGCTGGGCGCGGATGTGGTGCTGGTGCTCAGCTATATCCTGGTATCCCGAAAAATCCTGAGGGAAGATTCCGGCCCGGCGCTGCAATGACCTTTCAAAAAAGCGGGATTTAATGCTTTTGTAACATTTGCGCTCGAACTTCTGTAATGAAATCCCGCTATGATAACACTTGCAAGAGATATTCTTTCTTTTTCATTCTATCCTCCATCCTATGGAACCGAAGCGGCAGCGCTTCGGTTCTCCTTTTGTACGAAAGCGCCCCCTTCCGGCCGAAGGGGGCGCTTTTTATGCTCATTGAACCAGCCAGTCCAGTTCCAGCTCCAGCGCGGCCAGCTCTACGTCCGGCTTCACCCGTTCGCCGTGAAAGTCGCTGCCGCCGGTCTGATGGAGCTGGTACTTTTCCGCCAGATAGAGGTAAAACGCCTGCTGCTCCGGCGTGTATTTGGGATAAAAGCACTCAATGGCGTCCAGCCCCCAGCCCTTGAGCTGCTCCACCAGCGCCTCCAGCTCTCCGTCCGGCAGCCCCATCTGATAGGGGTGGGCCAGGGAGACCTTTCCACCCGCGGCCTTGATGGCCTCCACGCAGGTGCGGGCGTCCGCCTTGAACCGCTTTACCCTCCTCTGGAACTCCTCCGTATCCAGATAGCGGTCGAAGGCCTCCCGGTTGGTGCTCACATACCCGTGCTTCACCATCACCTGGGCAAAGTGAGGCCGGGCGATCACCTCGCCCCCTGCCAGCTCCTCCACCTCGGAAAGCTCCACATCTACGCCCTTTTCCCGGAGAAAGTCCACGATTTTATACTTCCGCTCATCCCGGCCCGCCCAGAACTGCTCGCACAGCCGAGCCAGCTCCGTCTCCCCGTCCCGGAAGCCGTAGCCCAGGATATGGCAGTTGGGGTGCTCTTTGGCGCTCAGCTCCACCCCACGGATCACGGTCAGATCCAGCGCACTCCCAGCCCGCTGGGCCTCCGCAACCCCCGCGATGGTGTCGTGATCCGTCACCGCCAGCACGGACAGGCCGCGCTGTTTCGCCAGCCCCACCAGCTCCGCAGGGGTATACTGCCCGTCGGAGGCGGCGGTGTGGGTGTGGAGGTCGCACAGGACCCTCATGCTTTCCCCTCCAGCGCCGCCATAAAGGCCGTCTTGTTCTCCTGGGGCGTGGTGGTGGGCCGGCCCAGGTCATCCCGGGCCCCCAGGGCGCACTTTACCTCAAGAAACGTGAGGCAGTTGGCCGCCTTCGCCGCCGCCAGCGCCCCATCCAGCCCCTCCGGACTGTCCACCGACAGGGCGGAGGCATAGCCGCAGGCCCGGGCGATGGCGCACAAATCCACCCTGCCCGCCGCCGTGGGCAGGCCGCCCACGGACTCGTGGGCCTCGTTGTTCAGCACAATATGGATGAGATTAGCGGGGCTGCTCGTCCCGATCACCGCCATGGCCCCCAGGTGCATCAGCGCCGCGCCGTCCCCGTCCAGGCACCACACCCGGCGCTCCGGCCTTTGCAGGGCGATGCCCAGGGCGATGGACGAGCTGTGGCCCATGGAGCCCACGGTGAGGAAGTCGCGGCCGTGGCCCTGCCCTCGGGCCTCCCGCAGCTCGTACACCTCCCGGCTGGCTTTGCCCGTAGTGGACACCACCGGCTCGTCCCCCGACGCCGCTAAAATGCGTTCGATGGCCTCCTCCCGGCCCAGGGAGCACCCCGTTGGTCGACAGTTGTCACCCACAGGGCGTCCGTCGGGCGAGGTTGGGTGACACTTGTCGTCCATACTGCGCCCGCCGGGCGGCGTCGGTTGACAGTTGTCGCCCACAGTGTGCCCGCCGGACAGGGTTGGGTGACAGTTGTAAACCAACGCCTCTTTGCGCACCACCAGAGCCGCCTGCCTCCCCTGCCGGAACACCTCCCGGTATTCTGCCATTTTGGCGGCCAGTTCCTCCTCCGTGGCGGCCTTGTCCAGCACAAAGGCGGGGATGTCCAAATTGTTCAGCAGGGACAGGGTGATCTCCCCCTGGAATACGTGCTGGGGCTCGTCGTGCACCCCCGGCTCCCCCCGCCAGCCCACGATAAACAGGCAGGGGATGCCATACACCTTGTCGTTGAGCAGGGACGCCGCCGGGTTTACGATATTCCCCAGGCCGCTGTTCTGCAAGTACACCACCGGCACCTTGCCCGTGGCCAGGTGGTAGCCCGCCGCAAGGCCCACGGCGTTTCCCTCGTTGGCGGCAATGATGTGGTGGGCCGGGTCCAGGCCGTACCGGTCCATCAGAAAACTGCACAGGGCCTTCAGCTGTGAATCGGGCACGCCGGTGTAAAAATCCGCCTCCAACAGCGCGGCAAAGCGTTCTATGTTCAAAAGCTGCCCCTCCCCTTCTCCGTATTACAGCTCGTCAATCAGGGTAATGATTTCTTTAATGGGCATCAGCCGGTCATCCACCTCTTTCGCCCGGTGGCAGCGCAGAATGTCCTCCGCGGTCCGCTGCATGGCGGGGAAGGCGCTGCGGGTGAGCTGGTTGGCGTAGATGACGATGTTCACCCCGTGGGCGGCCAGCTCCTCCTCCGTGATGGCGTTAAAGGAGGTGGGCACCACCACAATGGGCGTCAGCTTGTCCGACTCCCGGAAGCGGTCGCAGAACTCCAGAATTTCCCCGGGGTCCTTTTTCCGGCTGTGGATCATGATGCCGTCCGCCCCCGCCTCCACAAAGGCGGCGGCCCGGGCCAGGGCATCGTCCATCCCCTGCTCTAAGATCAGGCTCTCAATCCGGGCGATAATCATGAAGTCGTCGGTGAGCTGAGCCCGCTTCCCCGCCCGGATTTTTTCGCTGAAGCCCTCGATGCTGTCCTGGGTCTGCTCCACCTCGGCGCCGAACAGGCTGTTCTTCTTCAGCCCCTTCTTGTCCTCGATAATCACGGCGGACACGCCCATGCGCTCCAGGGTGCGCACGTTGTACACAAAGTGCTCGGGCAGCCCGCCGGTGTCCCCGTCCAGAATGATGGGCTTGGTGGTGACCTCCATGATGTCGTCGATGGTGCGCAGCCGGGAGGACAGGTCCACCAGCTCGATGTCCGGCTTGCCCTTGGCGGTGGAATCGCACAGAGAGCTCACCCACATGGCGTCGAACTGGTCCAGCCGGCCGTCCTGGGCCACCACGGTCTTCTCCGCAATGAGCCCCGTCAGGCCGCTGTGGGCCTCGATGGCCTTCACCACCGGGCACATCCCGATGAGCTGGCGCAGCCTTTTGCGGCGGTATTCCGGCATGGCCAGCTTTTCCCGCAGCTGCCGGTCAATTTTCCGCACCCGCTCGCTGCTGGTATAGGGCACCTCAATGAGCTGGCCCCCCATGGCCTCCAGCTTCTCCTTCACCTGGGCCCGGATGGCGGACTCAGGCCCAGTCCGCCAGTTGTCCCCGTGAATGACGTAGTCCGGACGGATGAGGGAGAGCACATCCTCGTAGAGCATATCGTCCTGGACGACCACATTGTTAACCCCCTCCAGGGAGCGATACAGCCGCACCCGCTCCTCCTGGGAGATGGTGGGAAAGCGGTTGTAGCGGATGAGCGCCCGGTCGGACAGAGCGCCCACAATCACCCTGCCGTACTGCCCGGCCTGGCGGATAATGTTCAGGTGCCCCTCGTGGATCACTTCGGTGCAGAAGCAGGTGTATACGGTTTTCATAGCGGGCCTCCTTTACGCATCGTACCGCACGGGCACGGCCACGCCGCACCCGTCCAGCGCCTGGCGGAACACCTCAAAAAACGCCTGGATGTCCGGCGCGTCGATGGCTCCCAGGGCGCACAGGCGGAAGGTCCCCGCCGTGCCCACCTTGCCGGGGTAGATGGTAAACCCCCGCTCATAGCAGTAGTCGTGGACCCGCTGAAAATCCCAGTTGGGGTCGTCCGGGTTGCGCACCGCCGCCACAAGGCCCGCCTGCCACTCCCGGCGGACGGTCTCCCGGAAGCCCAGTCCGTCCAAGCCCGCCCGGATGGCCTCCATCACCCGCGTATGCCGGGCCCACTTGGCCTGCTCCCCCTCCGCCCAGTACTCCTTCATGGCCTGGATGGCGGCGTATACCGTCTGCACCGGGGGGGTGAACTCCATCTCCCCGGTGCGCTCAAAGCAGTCGTACTGACGGAACAGGTTGGCGTAATAGGAGCGGCGGGGATAGTCCTTGGACGCCTCGATGATGTCCCGGCGGCCGATGACAAAGGACAGGCCGGTCATGGCCATCAGCCCCTTCTGGGCGGAGGCCATGCAGAAGTCGATGTTGTCCGCCTCCACGTCAATGGGCCGCATGGCATAGGTGCTGGTGGTGTCGGTGACAAAGACCGCGCCGCAGGCGTGGGCCAGCGCCCCCAGCTCCCGGATGGGGTTGAGCAGGCCGGCCCCCGTCTCGTTGTGGGTGGCATACACCAGGGCGACGTCCGGGTTTTCCCGAAGGGCCCGCTCCACCGCCCCCAGGTCCGCCGGGCAGTCATAGGGCAGCTTCAGCTCCACGTGGGGCAGGCCGTAGTACCGGCAGATGTCCGCTGCCCGGGCGCTGTAGGCCCCGTTGTGGACGATGAGGGCCCTCTTGCCCTGGGGCAGCAGGGAGTTGAGGCACACGTCCATGCACAGCGTGCCCGACCCGCAGAACAGCACCGCGGTGTACTTGGCCGGGTCGCCATGGACCACCCGCACCAAATCTTCCCGCAGCCCCGCCATCAGGCCGGCGAACTCCTTTTCGAGGGGGCAGATATCGGGCGCCACCTGGGCCAGCTTCACGGTGTCCGTGGTGGTG
>ERZ779637.1078-NODE-1078-length-12844-cov-14.218078_pt1 | contig 12844 bp, 10 predicted proteins | sample MGYA00514196_ERZ779637 | MGnify/ENA primary metagenome ERZ779637 (study PRJEB29562, sample SAMEA4376700) | mouse gut metagenome | isolation source: Cecum | study: EMG produced TPA metagenomics assembly of the A DSS colitis mouse model was used to assess the... | reverse complement strand
GTGGCCAAGACCAGCGCCGGGGCGGTGAGCTACCTGCCCGTGGCCCGGGTGCCCAACCTGCCATCCGCCCTCAAGGCGCTGAAAAAGCAGGGAATCTGGATTTTCGGCGCCGCCGCGGGCGGCTCCGCCAGCCTCTATGAGGCGGATCTGCGCCTGCCGGCGGCCATCGTCATCGGCAGCGAGGGGGACGGCATGGGCCGGCTGGTCCAGGAGGGCTGCGACTTCCTGGTCAGCATCCCCATGAGAGGGCGGATCTCGTCCCTCAACGCGTCTGCGGCGGCGGCGGTGCTGCTGTATGAGGCTCTGCGCCAGCGGCGCTGACAGCACAGCGCCCCATCCCCCGTGGGAAAAGGAAAGAGATTTTTATGGTAGACAGACACGACAACCAGCCAAACAGCCCCATTGATCCCTCCCTCATGGACACCCAGCGTCTGCTACTGGGCGTGGACCCGGCAGCGGGGGAGCTGTTCGATCTGGAGGACATATTGGCCGAGTACAGCGGCAGGAGCGAGCCCACGGAATCCCCGGAGCCCCCGGCGGACGCGCCTCCCCAGGAGGACGCCGCTCCCCCGAAGCCGGAGGAGCGGCAGGACGAGCCGCTGCCGGAGGCCCATGCGGCGCCGGAGGAGCCCGCCCCCTCCCTGCTTCGCCGCCTGTTCCGCCGCCGCGCCCCGGCAAAGGGGGAGACCCCGCCGGCGGGGGAGGTCCCGGAGGAGGCGGAGCGGCAGGAGGTTCCGGCGAATCCGCTTCCGCCGGAGGCGGCTGCTCCCGCCCCGCCGGAAGCGCCCCCGGTCCCCGTCCCGCCGCCGCCGGAGCCGGAGGAGGAGGACGAGAGCCTGGAGGACGACGGCAATCTGGAGGAGCTGCTGGACATGGTCTTCTGGGAGGGCCTGGGGGTGACGGAGGCGGGCCTCGCCGGGTCCGCGCCGCCGCCGGAGGCCACAGCCCCGGCGGTCTCGGAGACGCAGAGCGCCCCGGAAATCCCGCAGCCCCCCGGGTCGCCGGCTGTCCCGGCAGTCCAGGAGGTTCAAAAAACGCCGGAGACCCCGAAGGCTCCGGCTGCCCCGGCGGCCCGGGAGGTTCCCAAAACGCCGGAGACCCCGGCGGCTCCGGCTGTCCCGGCGGCCCGGGAGGTTCCTAAAACGCCGGAGGCCGGCGAGGAGGAGCCGCCCGCGTCTCCGCCCGCCGTGTCCATGGAGGACGTGGTGGCCAACACGGTGGACGCGGTGAAGGAGGCCCAGGAGAAGCGCCAGGAGCGGCTGCGCCGCCGCCTGGAGAAGAGCCGGAAGGAGCGGGCCGTCAAGCGGCGGGAGCCCCAGCACACCCTGCCGGAGATCCAGCGGGAGCCCCCGGCGGGGGAGACCGCCAACCGCCACCGCCGCCGCCTGCGGGAGTGCAGGAGGAGCCTGCGGCTGGCCGTGCCGGTGGTGGCGGGACTGTGGCTGCCCTGGGTGCTGGAGCGGTTCGGAATAAAAACCCCCTTTTTCAGCGACAGCGCGGAGAACGCCGCCCTGTGCGTGCTGGTGGCCCAGGCCATGACCAGCATCCTCTGCTGGCCCGTGTACCGGGCGGCTGTGGAGGGGTTCAAGGACCGGGCCTGGACCATCTACGCCACGGCCCTGCTGTCCACCCTGGTCACTCTGCTGGACGAGATGACCCTGCTGCTTCTGCCGGAGCGGTGCGACGCGTCCCCCCTGGGGGGCATCGCCGCCGCCCTGACCCTGTTCGCCCAGTGGGGGCTGACCAGCTACCACCGGGGCATGTCCGAGACCTTCCGCACCGCCGCCATGGGCGAGCCCAGCCGGGTGGCGGACCGCTGCGAGCAGGGCGTGGCCAAGGGCGCGGGGGGCGTGGCCGGCTTTTACACTCGGTGCTCCATGGAGGACACCGCCTCCCAGTGGCAGCGGCTTCTGCTGCCGGTGCTGGCGGCGGCCTCGGTGGTGTTCGCGGTGCTCTCCTCCGTGGGCCGGGAGCGCAGCCAGGACTTTCTCTGGTGCTGGTCCGTGGTGCTGTGCGCCGGCTCCTCCCTGGCCTTCCCTCTGGCCTATCTGGTGCCCTTCGGCCGCGCCGCCCTGCGCCTGGCCCGGGCGGGGGCCGCCATGGCCGGACACTACGGCGCGGCCCGCCTGTCCTCCTCCCGCCGTCTGGTGGTGACGGACACGGACCTCTTCCCCCCCGGGGCGGCGGTCCTGGCCGGGCTGAAGCTCTACGGCGAGGAGAAGAACCGGGCCCTCTCCTACGCCGCCACCCTGGCGGTCCAGGGGGGCGGGGTGCTGGGCCGGGTATTCGCGGACGTGTGCCGCTCCAGCCGGGTGGAGTACCAGGGCCTGGAGCACTTCCACATCCACGAGGACGGCGGTCTGAGCGGCATGATCCGCGGGGAGACGGTGCTGGTGGGCACGGCGGCCTTCATGCGCCGCAAGGCGGTGCGCCTGCCCCCCCGCCTGCCCTCCAAGACCCCGGTGTGCCTGGCCGTGGACGGCACCCTCACGGCGGTATTCGCCGTGAAATACACCGCCGCAGACACGGTGGATCTGGCCCTGCGGGCCATGCGGCGCAACGGCCTCCAGCTGACCCTGGCCGTGCGGGACGCCTCCGTCACCTCCAAGCTGCTCCGGGCCCGCTTCGGCTCCGACTGCGGCGCGGTCCGTCCGGAGCTGGGGGAGCGTCTGTCCCTCAGCGATCCCGAGCGGGAGGCGGAGGGACCCAGCGGCCTCCTCTACCGGGAGGGCCTGCTGCCCTTTGTGACCCTGGCCGTGGCCAGCCGCCGCCTGTGCCAGACGGCGGCCGTGGGGAACCTGCTGTCCCTTTTCAGCAGCATCACCGGGACCCTGCTGGGGTTCTACCTCACCTTTACCGGCAGCTATCAGGTGCTCACGCCGGTGCTGCTCATGACCTACCTGCTTCTCTGGGTGGCCCCCATGCTGCCGCTGGTGTGGACGGCGGACAAGCTGTGAGAGCAGGACTATAAATATAAGGATCTAAAGATGGATAGATTATGATGATCGTTTACGAAAAGCTCAGCGCGGACAACTTCAATCCCCACTCCCTGGACGGCTTTGTCCGCCGCCAGGAGGTCCGGGAGTGCTGGCGCAGGGTGGAGGGCCAGTGGAAGCTGCTGCCCATCGCCTATGTGGAGGACTGGGACCTGGAGGCCCGCCGGAAGCGGGCGGAGATCATCCTCCGCTCCATCCGGGAGGGCGGGCTGGCCTACGGCGCTTGGGACCAGGGCAGTCTTGTGGGCTTCGCCCGGCTGGACCCGGTTCGGTTCGGCAGCCAGAACCAGTACGTGGATCTGGCCCAGTTCCACGTCTCCCTGCCCTATCGGGGCCGGGGAGTCGGCAGGAGGCTGTTCTCCATGGCCTGCGCCGGGGCCCGGGAGCTGGGGGCCTCCAGGCTGTATATCTCCGCCCACTCCGCCCGGGAGCCCATGGCCGCCTACCGCGCCCTGGGCTGCGCGGAGGCGGCGGAGGTCAACCAGCTCCTGGCGGAAAAGGAGCCCTGCGATGTTCCGCTGGAGTATGTCCTCTAGTCCCCTCTCCTGCTGGATTGGTCAAAAATGTGGGCAGCGTTTTGGTGAATCTGTCCAAAATGCGGGGGATTAGAAAATTCCAGTTGTGCTAAAACGGAAAAAGTACTATAATTACTTACGTTAGGCAAGTTCCCGCCCTGGGAACACCATAAACGGAAGGAGACAAACTCTATGGACATTCGCAACATCTGCCTGCTGGGCCACGGCGGCAGCGGGAAAACCTCCCTGGTGGAGAGTATGCTGTATATCACCGGCGTTACCGACCGCCTGGGCAAGCCGGCGGACGGCAATACCGTTTGCGATTACGATCCGGAGGAGATCAAGCGCCAGATTTCCATCTCCCTGGCCATGACCCCCGTGCAGTACAACGGGGTGAAGATCAACGTGCTGGACACCCCGGGCAACTTCGACTTTGCCGGCGAGATGCAGTCCGGCGTCCGGGCCGCCGAGGTGGGCGTGCTGGTGTGCGCGTCCAAGGACGGGCTCAGCGTGGGCGCGGAGCGGTGCTGGAAGTACCTCAAGGAGCAGAAGAAGCCCTGCATTGTCTACATCTCCAAGGAGGACGAGGAGAACGCCAACTTCTCCACCACCCTGGACGCCCTGCGGGAGAAGCTCTCGAAGTCCATCGCCCCCGTTGTCGCCCCCATCTGGGACGAGAACAAGCGCACCATCGGCATCATTGACGTGCTCAACAAGAAGGCCTACAAGATGCCCGAGAACAAGAAGGGCAAGCGGGAGGAGATCCCCATTCCCGACAGCAAGATGAAGGTGGTTGACGAGCTCTACGGCCAGCTGATGGAGGCCGTGGCCGAGACCACAGAGGAGAACATGGAGAAGTTCTTCGCCGGCGAGAGCTTCACCAAGGAGGAGATCATGACCGGCCTGAAGGTGGGCATGCACGAGGGCACCCTGGCCCCCGTGGTCTGCGGCTCCGCCCTGACGGGTCTGGGCACGGAGATGCTGCTGAGCACCATCGTGGATCTGGTCCCCGGTCCCCTGGAGATGCCCGCTGAGGAGGCCATGGACGAGTCCGGCGAGAACGCCGTGGAGGTCAAGCGGGATCCCAACGGCCCCACCGCCGCCATCGTCTTCAAGACCATCTCCGACCAGTACGGCAAGTACTCCCTGGTCAAGGTTATCTCCGGCAAGATCACCGGCGACATGAACCTCTACAACCCCGCCACCGGCAAGACCGAGAAGCTGGGCCGCCTGTACACCATCAAGGGCAAGAAGAACGAGGAGGTCAAGGAGATCGCCTGCGGCGACATCGGCGCTATCGCCAAGATGGACCGCCTCAAGACCGGCGAAACCCTCTGCGACCCCAAGAGCATTGTGAAGCTGGCCCCGGTGGCCTTTGCCGAGCCCTGCTACTCCCGGGCCATCGCCCCCAAGACCAGAGGACAGGACGAGAAGGTGGGCACGGGCCTCATCCGCCTCAACGAGGAGGACCCCACCTTCAACGTGGTCAACAACGCGGAGACCCATCAGGTGGTGGTCTCCGGCGCGGGCGACATCCAGATCGACGTGCTAGTCAGCAAGCTCAAGAGCCGCTTTGGCGTGGACGCGGAGCTGGACACCCCCCGGGTGGCCTACCGCGAGAAGATCCGCAAGCAGGTGCGCAAGCAGGGCCGCCACAAGAAGCAGACCGGCGGCAGCGGCCAGTTCGGCGACGTACACATTGTCTTTGAGCCCCAGGAGGAGCAGGAGGACATGATCTTTGCTGAGGAGGTCTTCGGCGGCAGCGTGCCCAAGAACTTCTTCCCCGCTGTGGAGAAGGGCCTGCGGGAGGCCTGCGTACACGGCGTGCTGGCCGGCTACCCCATGGTGTTCCTGAAGGCCACCCTGGTGGACGGCTCCTACCACCCCGTTGACTCCTCTGAAATCGCCTTCAAGACCGCCGCCCAGCTGGCCTACAAGGCCGCTCTGCCTGAGGCATCTCCGGTGTTGCTGGAGCCCATCGGCGAGCTGAAGGTCACTATCCCTGACAGCTACATGGGCGATATCCTGGGCGATCTGAACAAGCGCCGGGGCCGCATCATGGGCATGAACCCCACCGGCGGCGGCGACCAGATCGTAGAGGCCGAGGTCCCCATGGCGGAGATGATGACCTACGCCATTGATCTGCGCTCCATGACCCAGTCCCGGGGCACCTTCACCCTCCACTTTATCCGCTACGAGGAGTGCCCCGCCGCCGCCCAGGAGAAGGCCATTGCCGAGGCCAAGGCCCTGGCGGAGGAGTAATCCTGACAATCAGCAGAAACGTGCAGACATCCCCCCGGGGCCAAGGCCCCGGGGGGATGTTTCTTGTGCGGACTTAGCTGAGATCAATAATTTTCCGCGCTGATTTCAAAGTATGCCTGGGGATGGGCGCAGGTGGGGCAGATCTCCGGGGCCTTCTCCCCCACAATGATGTGGCCGCAGTTCCGGCACTCCCAGACCTTGACCTCGCTCTTCCTGAAAACCTCCTGGATTTCCACGTTCCGCAGCAGGGCGCGGTAGCGCTCCTCGTGGTGCTTCTCAATGGCCGCAACCATACGGAACCTGGCCGCCAGCTCCGGGAAGCCCTCCTTCTCCGCCGTCTCAGCAAATCCGGCGTACATGTCCGTCCACTCGTAGTTCTCACCGGCAGCGGCGGCGCCCAGGTTCTCGGCGGTGGAGCCGATGCCCTCCAGCTCCTTCAGCCAAAGCTTGGCGTGCTCCTTCTCGTTGTCGGCGGTCTTGAGGAACAGAGCCGCGATCTGCTCATAGCCCTCCTTCTTGGCCTTGGAGGCAAAGTATGTATACTTGTTTCTGGCCTGGGACTCTCCGGCAAAAGCCGCCTCCAGGTTTTTTTCGGTCTGGGTGCCAGCGTACTTGCTCATCATAAACATATCCTTTCTTTATATTCCAGCGCCGGGCGGGGCGTTTCCCCGCCGGCGTATGGTACGGCGATGTGGGTACTGTGCGGGTGAAATTCGGGTGGTTTCCGCCGGCAGGGCCGCGAAGCGTACTGGGTCAGGGCCCCTTTTCAGCTTCTGTCGAGGCATACTATGGATCTGTATTGCCATTGATTTGCTCCCTACAGTCGGGGCACAGATAGAAAACCTGCAAATCGTAGGACAAGAAGGGGTCACCAACCATTTTGCGCAGGGAGTCTGTGAGATCATCGAAGGTGATATCCTCCAGGCGGCCGCACCGCCTGCATACCAGATGGTCATGCTTCCGGATCCGGTCATAGCGGTCCGCCATCCCCTCTACGGCCACCCTGCGGATCAGCCCGGCACCGCAGAGCTTGTTGACGTTGTTATAGACGGTTGCAAGGACAATTTTCGGATATTTTTCCCGAATTTGCGCAAATATCTGCTCAACGGTCAAGTGGTCATGGGAGGTATTGATGATGGCGTAAATTTCACGCTCATATGTGGTCATATGCACTCCTGTTTTAGTCCGCTGGAGTCTATATTAGAATTATTCTATTTATTTTAGATTAATTCTACTGTATATGGAACAAAATGTCAAGTCTTATTTTGCCGATATATGGAAGAGAATACCAGCCTCTACTATTTTGCAGATTTCATCATAACACTCTTTTTTCTTATGGATCATCGTCTGGCACAAGCGCAATCACATCAGAAATATCACAGTTCAGTGTTTCGCAAATCTTGATAAGGGCGGGCATAGAGATATGCTCCCCCTTGCCCATGTTGGCGATATGGTTCGTTATCAAATGTGCCTAGAGCCGTAAATCTTTCCTGCTCATGTTCTTGTCGATTAGTGTTTTCCAGAGTGGCTTATAACTGATTTTCATAGACTGCTCCACCTTTACGAGCTGGGGCCAGCAGGAACGCCCCCAGCCCTATGGCCGTTCAACCATTATACCGCCCTTGTTGAATAAACACTCGTGGCAATTTCCTTATGAGAGTTGCCCCTGACTGGGCGCTCCCTTTTTGCCTATTTTCCCACGCAGAACCGCTCAAAGATCCGGGCGGTCAGGTCCTCCCGCAGCGTGCGGCCGGTGAGTTCCCCCAGGGCGTTCACGGCCCGCTCTGTATCCGAGAGCACCGCGTCCGGCGTAAAGCCCTCCGCCAGAGCCCGCCGGGCCTCCGCCAGGGCCTGGGCCGCCCGGCCCGCCGCCTCTGTCTGGCGGGCGTTGGTGAGGATATACCCCGCCGGAGCCTCTCCCGCCGGAAACAGGTCCGCCACCGCCTCCGCCAGCTCCTCCAGCCCCGCGCCGCTCCTGGCGGACACTGGGATCACCCGCCCCAGCTCCGCCGCCAGGGCTTTGGGGTCAAGAACCTGGGGCAGATCGCTCTTGTTGACCAGCGCCACCATCCGGTCCGCCTGCCGGGCGGCCTCCAGGGCGGCCCGGTCCTCCTCCGTCAGGGGCTGGGACCCGTCCAGCACCAGCAGGGCCAGCGCCGCCCCCGCCGCCGCCTGCCGGGACCGTTCCACCCCCAGCCGCTCCACGGTGTCATGGGCGTCCCGGATGCCGGCGGTGTCGATCAGGCGCAGCAGTACGCCGCCCACCACCGCTTTCTCCTCCACCGTGTCCCGGGTGGTGCCGGCCACATCAGTGACAATGGCCCGCTCACAGCCCAGCAGGGCGTTGAGCAGGGAGCTCTTGCCCACGTTGGGCCGGCCCAGGATGGCCGTGGGCGCGCCCTGGCGGAGGATCTGGCCCCGGTCCGCGGTGGACAGCAGGGCCCGCAGGGCCGCCTCCGCCTCCGCCAGAGTGCGCAGGAGGTCCGCCCGGTCCAGATCCTCAATGTCCTCGTCCGGGTAGTCCACCACGGCGTAGAATTGGCTGGCCATGTCCAGCAGGCGCTCATAGATGGGCTCAACACGCCGCCGGAGAGCGCCCCCCAGCTGTTCAACCGCATTGTGGGCGGCCTGGGCGGTCTCCGCCTCGATGAGATCAATCACCGCCTCCGCCTGGGTCAGATCCAGACAGCCGTTCAGAAACGCCCGCTTGGTAAACTCCCCTCGGCCCGCCTGCCGCGCTCCGGCGGCAAAGAGGGCGCGCAGACCCTGGTCCAGCACCACCGGGGAGCCGTGACAGTGGAGCTCAGCGCAGTCCTCGCCGGTGTAGCTGCGGGGGCCGGGAAAGCGAACGGCCAGCGCCTGGTCAATGGTCCGGCCCTCGCGGTCCAGGAGGGAGCCCAGGACCATCTCCCGGGGCGGCTGGTCCGAGAAGGGCCGCCCGTTCAGAGGGCGGAAAACCCGGTCACAGATGGGGAAACAGCCCTCCCCGGAGATGCGGAGAATGCCCACGGCAGAGAGGGTGTGTCCGGTGGAGACAGCGGCGATGGCGTCCATAGGCGGGGGCTCCTTTTGTGTTTGAGTAATCATTCTTTTTCTTGAAAGAAAAAAGAATCAAAAAAGAACTTTAGAGCATCTGGTCAGGAGAACCAGTAGTACACCCGCTCCGCCGTCTCCCGGCGCTTCTCCCCGCCGCAGGCCTCCGCCACCCGGCGGGAGGCGGCGTTGCCCAGATAGACAGTCACCAGAAGCTCCTCCGTGATGCCCATGCGCCGGGCCTCCTCCAGCAGAAGGCGCAGCAGGGCCTTGCCGCAGCCACGGCCCTGCTGGTCCGCCGCCACGGCGTAGCCGATGTGGCCGCCCCGCTCCCGGAGGGCATCAGTGAGCCGGTGGCGGATATTGCCCTGACCTACGGGGACGCCGTCCTCCATGAGCCAGAATGTGGAGGAGGGGACCATCCAGTCCTCCAGCCCGATGCCCCGCGCCATGTCCGCTTTTTTTGCCAACCAGGCGGGAAAGTCGCCATAGTCCATGGTGTAGGCGGAGTTCTCAAAGCCGTTTTCCGGAGGGATGCGCTGGAGCATATCGTAGACCTCACGGCCGTCGGCGGGAGAGAGAGGTTGTAAATAGAACATGGCAGGACCTCCATTATCAATTAGTCCACATTGGAATTTTTCCACTATGTTTACCCCCAATGTGGTATCATCATGCAGAGGTGATTACGGATGGGTGTGTCAGGCATAAAACGAAAAAAGATTTCAGTGGCAGTACCAATAGCAACCCACCAACAGTTGCAAAAGCTTGCACTGGAAAGTGGGAGAACTGTGCCTGGGTATGTTCGATACTTAATCCACAAGAATTTGATAAGCCTAGGTTTACCGCTCTATGTGTCCCCAGACATATCGTTGGATCCGCCCGATACAAAACAGAAAAATTGATTGTGTGGCTGGACGGTATCGTTAAACTCTATTATATCACAATTTTTCCTCCACCGTCTACTGCAATGTTAACGAATATCAGGAATTTGAATGCGTAAAGAGGGGGTAACGGTCTGCGCGGAAATAAGCTGTACTGACATCTTGCCCCGATCTCCTCGCCAGAAGTCAAGAATAAATTGCAGTAAATTGGAATAATCAGCACTGTGCATAAAATCCATATTCCTGTTTTGTGGTGTTTGACAGCAAAATGCGCATAAAAATCTAAACGGGTGGGCCTTGCTCACTCGTTTAGAGCGTTTGTGTGCAGTTCCGCGCGGTCAAGCCGCCCGCTGTTCTTCTCAAATAGATCGGCGGCGGATTTCCACCTCAGCAGTTTACGCGGATAGTCGTTCACCCACCGTTCTACCTCCGCCACTTGCTTTTTCGTTACTTCGTCAAAGTTGGTTCCTTTGGGGAACCAGCGGCGGATCAGCCTGTTCATATTCTCATTGCTTCCGCGCTCATATGCGGAATACGGGTGGCAGAAGAAAACGATCATCCGCTTGCCCTTCCGGCGGTGGGCAATCTCTATCCCATCAAAGTTCTGGAACTCACAGCCATTGTCTACAGTGATACTTTTGAACAGGGTATAGAACAGCTTCCCGAACTTTCTTTCTAGGCGGTTGATCGCCTTTACCACGCTTTCCGCTGTATGGTCTTCCACCAGCATTATGATCCCCATGCGGGTACGCCGTTCTGTCAGCACCAGCAGCGCTTGCTTTGATCCCTTGCACCCCATAACGCTATCCATTTCCCAATGACCGAACTTTTCCCGGCTCCCGATCTCTTTTGGGCGCTTCTCTATGCTTGTCCCGCGTGGCGCTCTGGCGGCCTGCTTCTTGCTTTTCTCCGCATAAGGCAGGCGTTAATATTAGGTTACACAAGTGTTGTAAAAAATCTAGCTAGAAATTCGCTGAAAGTGTTGTGCCACAATGGATTGAAGCGGGTCCAGGAAAAGGAGATTTATATTAGCAGATTGAAAATCTCAAACTTTCGGAGCTGTTCCCGTTCAAAGACCATCCTTTCGGTGTGCGGGACGATGCTGAAATGAAAGGGCTTGCATAACAGGCTACACAGCCCGATGATTATGATGTCTTCCAGCTTATGGAGTATGTGACCGCCGATGGTTCGCCGCGGGTCTTCTAATCCCTCCTACGCTCTTTGTAATCTTTCTACTTCCATGTTTCTTACTTTATCATATTTTTTCTATTTTTCAAATGCTGTTGCCCTGAACCTGCGGTTATTGTCATTGACGGAACGGACGGGCTGTGCTAGAATAGGGACGTATGACGCAGCGCATACAGCCAAACAGCCAAGCATCGCAACCGAATCTAAGTGGAAAGAGGAAACACTATGTATCGGATCGTCAAAAAGAGAGTTTTGAATCCCACCGTAACCCTGATGGAGATCGAGGCTCCCGCCGTTGCCAGGAAGGCGGAGCCCGGCCAGTTCATCATCCTGCGTGTGGATGAGAACGGTGAGCGCATCCCCCTGACCATCGCGGCCTATGACCGGGAGAAGGGCACTGTGACCATCATCTTCCAGATCGTTGGCGCCACCACGGAGAAGCTCAACCACAAGGAGGAGGGCGAGTACCTTCAGGACTTCGTCGGTCCTCTGGGCCGGGCCACCGAGACCGAGGGCCTCAAGCGGGTGGCCGTCATCGGCGGCGGCGTGGGCACCGCCATCGCCTACCCCGTGGCCAAGAAGCTCCACGACGACGGGTGCCATGTGGACCTGATCGTGGGCTTCCGCAACAAGGACCTCATCATCCTCAAGGAGGAGTTCGAGGCCGCCAGCACCAACCTCATCATCGGCACCGACGACGGGTCCTACGGCAAGAAGGCCCTGGTGACGGACCTCCTCAAGGAGCAGATCGAGGCCGGCGTGCACTATGACCGGGTCATCGCCATCGGCCCTGTCATCATGATGAAGTTCGTCTGCCAGCTGACCAAGGAGTACAACATCCCCACCGTGGTCAGCATGAACCCCATCATGATCGACGGCACCGGCATGTGCGGCGGCTGCCGGCTGAGCGTGGGCGGCGAGACCAAGTTCGCCTGCGTGGACGGCCCCGAGTTCGACGGCCACAAGGTGGACTTCGACGAGGCCATGGCCCGGGGCGCCATGTACCGGGACTTTGAGCTGCACGCCCGGGAGGAAACCTGTAATCTGTTCAAGCAGGAGGTAAAGTAAGATGGCCAACATGTGTCCCAACAAGAACCCCATGCCCCACCAGGACCCGGTGGTCCGCAGCGGAAACTTCCAGGAGGTGGCCCTGGGCTACACCAAGGAGCAGGCCATTGACGAGGCCCAGCGCTGCCTCAACTGCAAGAACATGCCCTGCGTGTCCGGCTGCCCGGTGAAGATCCGGATCCCCGAGTTCATCGCCAAGGTGGCGGAGGGCGACTTTGAGGCCGCCTATCAGATCATTGCTCAGGACAGCGCCCTGCCCGCCGTGTGCGGCCGGGTCTGCCCCCAGGAGACCCAGTGCGAGAGCAAGTGCGTGCGGGGCATCAAGCACGAGAGCGTGGGCATCGGCCGCCTGGAGCGGTTCGTGGCCGACTGGCACAACGCCAACGCCACCGAGAAGGCGGTGAAGCCCGCCTCCAACGGCCACAAGGTGGCCGTCATCGGCTCCGGCCCCGCCGGCCTCACCTGCGCCGGCGATCTGGCCCGGAAGGGGTACGAGGTCACCGTCTACGAGGCCCTGCACCTGGCCGGCGGCGTGCTGGTCTACGGCATCCCCGAGTTCCGTCTGCCCAAGTCCATTGTGCAGAAGGAGGTGGACGGGCTCAAGGATCTGGGCGTGAAGATCGAGACCAATGTGGTGGTGGGCCGCTCCATCACCATCGACGAGCTCATGGAGCAGTTCGGCTTTGAGGCCGTGTTCATCGGCTCCGGCGCGGGCCTGCCCATGTTCATGCACATCCCCGGCGAGAACCTGAAGGGCGTGTACTCCGCCAACGAGTTCCTCACCCGCATCAACCTCATGAAGGCCTACACGGACAGCTCCGACACCCCCATCATGCCCCTCAAGGGCAAGAAGGTGGCCGTGGTGGGCGGCGGCAACGTGGCCATGGACGCGGCCCGCTGC
>ERZ779637.1076-NODE-1076-length-12877-cov-12.776166_pt1 | contig 12877 bp, 11 predicted proteins | sample MGYA00514196_ERZ779637 | MGnify/ENA primary metagenome ERZ779637 (study PRJEB29562, sample SAMEA4376700) | mouse gut metagenome | isolation source: Cecum | study: EMG produced TPA metagenomics assembly of the A DSS colitis mouse model was used to assess the... | reverse complement strand
CGAAAAAATATCCTCGAAAATTTGCACAGGAACTTCAAGTACGGAGTACTAGAATCCATTCAGTCAGTGAAGTATATAAATGTTCTTTGGCGCTTCTGCTCGCGTCCTCAGCGCAAAACGCTCCGGAATGAAGGAAAATATGACAAAATGATAATTGTACTAAGGATTCCAGTATTCATGCGGCTTAAAAGTTATGATGGAATTGCATAGAATTTGACGAAACTTGACGAAGCATGCCCGTTTTGTATATAATTAAGTACAATTCTTGTATACAAAATGCAATCTTGCGGGTAAAATAGAAAGTAGATCGGTTGAATATAGGTGCTTCTGCGTGTATGAAGAACGGCACAAAGCAGCGCGGGAGCAAGGGACAGAGGGTAGATGGAGAGATAAAGAGGGGTAAGGTCAGAGGAAATCTGAGCCTGTGTTTAAGTTCACAGGATGTGCAGGAATGGGGGATCATTATGGATAAAGTCATACAAAGAGCATATGCGAAGATCAATATCGGTCTGGATGTCCTGCGGCGCAGGGCGGATGGCTATCATGAAGTGAAGATGATCATGCAGACGGTAGATATCTATGACGAACTTGTGCTGGAGAAGAGAGAACAGCCAGGCATCGAGCTGCGGACGGACAACAGTGAGCTGCCGCTTGACGGTGACAACCTGATCTGTAAAGCTGTCAGTCTGCTTTTTCGGGAAAAGAAGATCGAAGGGGGCGTGCGCATCACGCTGACGAAACGGATCCCCATTGCCGCCGGAATGGCGGGCGGGAGCTCTGATGCAGCAGCAGCCTTGCGGGGGATAAATGAGCTCTTTGAGATGGGCTATTCCATACCGGAGCTGCAGATGCTGGGGGTCAGGCTGGGAGCGGATATTCCCTACTGTATTGTGGGGGGAACCATGCTGTCGGAAGGGATCGGAGAGATTCTGACGCCGCTGCCTGCACCTCCGGAGGCGTATCTTGTGATCGCCAAGCCGGATATCAATGTATCCACGGCATTTGTGTATGGAAATTTACATGCTGACAGGTTGACCTGGCACCCGGATATAGACGGTATGATCGCCGCATTGCAGCAGGGGGAGATGGAGGGGATCACGGTCAGACTCGGCAATGTATTGGAGACGGTGACGGTCAGGGAGTATCCGGTGGTCGAACAGATCAAGGAACTGCTTAAGGCGCAGGGCGCTCAGAACGCGCTGATGAGCGGCAGCGGGCCGACGGTGTTTGGTATTTTTATGGAAAAGGAGACGGCAAGACGGGCTGCGCAGGCAGTGGAACAGGGGCAGCTGGCGAAGCAGATCTTTGTGACAACTTTTTATAAAGAAGGTTATGGATATTCTGCGTGGGAAATGGCATGAAGTCGAGGAAGGTGGATGAAGAAGTAGGTAAGGAGATGACCGCGGGAAGGGGGAGCTGATTGCATGGGGACTAATTTTGAGATGGTAATGAATGAATTTCTTCCCTTAAGAGATGTTGTGTTCAATACGCTGCGCAGAGCCATACTGACCGGTGAATTGAAGCCGGGTGAGCGGTTGATGGAGATTCATCTGGCCAATAAGCTGGGTGTCAGCAGGACACCGATCAGGGAGGCGATCCGCAAATTGGAGTTGGAGGGATTGGTGATCATGATCCCGCGCCGTGGTGCGGAAGTGGCACAGATCACGGAGAAGAGTCTGAAGGATGTATTGGAGGTGCGGCGTGCATTGGATGCACTCTGTGCGGAGCTGGCATGCGACAGGATCAGCGACGAGGGAATGGAGAACCTGAAGCAGGCATGTGATAAGTTTGAGCATGCCACTTCGACGGAGGATGCTGCCACGATCGCGGAAGCGGACGTAGCGTTGCATGATATTATCGTGCAGGCGACCGGCAATGAAAGATTGATCCAGCTGATCAACAATCTTTCCGAGCAGATGTATCGGTACCGGTTTGAATATATCAAAGATGAAAGCCGGCATGATAATCTGGTGAATGAGCATAGAATGATATATGAGAGCATAGCAGCGCGGGATAAGGCGAGGGCTGCAGAGGCTGCCAGGCTGCATATTGATAATCAGGAGAAGTCTATCATCAGACAGATCAGACTGGAACAGGAGAACGCAGGAAAGAAGAGAATAAAGAACAGGATATAAGAAAGTGCAGGATGAATAGTTACGTTTAAAATGGTTACACTCCTTATAGCAGTCGGAAAGGCGGCGGACAGGAGTGTGATCTTATGTGGAAGAAACGTGTGAGACGGATAGTATGGAACAGATATTGCGATCTGCGCCTGCGGGCAATGGTCACCGGAATATTCGCCCTGATCTGGTGGGGCGTTCTCTATCCTGAACTTTGCTTTACGGAGGATACTTTTCAGCAGGTCATTGTGGCGGACGGTGATGAGAAAGTGATAGAGGAAGCAAGCTACAGGGATATTTTGAATGCGTCCGGGGATGAGATCGTTATTAAGAGCAGACTGTTGGAATGGCTGGAAGAGCAGCAGTGGTTTCGACATTCCCAGGCTGAGCAAGAATAGGGGATTACTATGTGTGAGAATGAACAGGAAGTTTGGAGTAACAGACCCATAGGGGTTTTTGATTCGGGAGTGGGCGGCCTGACCGTGGCACGGGAGATCATGCGGCAGCTGCCCAACGAGCGCATCGTATATTTCGGTGATACGGCGCGGGTTCCTTATGGCAACAAATCCAGGGAGACGATCGTCAAGTTTTCCAGACAGATCGTGCGATTTCTGCAGACACAGAAGGTGAAAGCCATCGTAGTCGCATGTAATTCAGCGAGTGCGTATGCGCTGGAAGTGCTGGAACAGGAAGTGGATATTCCAATCATAGGCGTGATCAAGTCCGGAGCCAGGACGGCGATCCAAGTCACCAGGAACGGGAAGATAGGCGTTATAGCTACGGAAGCGACGATAGGCAGCGGTATTTATAAAAGGTACATACAGGAAAATAATGCGGAGGCAACGGTTTTGGGCAAGGCCTGCCCGCTATTTGTTCCTCTCGTGGAGGAGGGACTTTGGGAGGATCCCGTGACGGATGAGATCGCCAAAAGATATCTGACGGAATTGATCGACGTGGGAATTGACACATTGATCCTTGGCTGTACCCATTATCCGATGATCCGCTCCACGGTGGGAAGGATCATGGGACCGGATGTGACGTTGGTAAATCCTGCTTATGAGACGGCTCATGAGCTGAAGCGGCTTTTGCAGGAAACAGGGTTGGAGAGCAGCCACCGCCCGGGGCTGGGGACGGAATTGTATCGCTTCTTTGTCAGTGATGCGGCAGATAAATTTCAGAAGTTCGCAAACTCCATCTTGACTTACGGGATATTATCTGCGAAGGTAATTAATATAGAAGCGTATTGAGTGACGAATGATAGTAACGGGGGAGCGGTGCATTTTCCGCGCAGATTCCGGATCTTTTGTTTGAGTAGGGTTACTGCTCACGACGCCTTGTACTCTGCCGCAGGTTATTCGGCCGATAAAGCTGAGACTTCCGGGTAGGATTATGGCGGTTTTCAAGACGACAGATAAGCGCTTCGGAATGGAAGAGAAGAATGAGTACTCATATCAAGAAAATGACGGAAGGAAAGCCGACGCCGCTGATTCTGTCATTTGCGTTTTCCCTGATGGCAGGTAATATTTTCCAGCAGCTGTATACGGTTGTAGATACGATGGTGGTCGGCAAGGGGCTTGGTGTACAGGCGCTGGCGGCGCTCGGCGCATCGGACTGGCTCAACTGGATGATGCTTGGCATCATCCAGGGATTCACACAGGGTTTTGGTATTCTGATGGCGCAGGAGTTCGGAGCGAAACATGAGGATATGCTGCGGAAAGTCATTGGCAATTCGGTGTGCCTGGCAGCGATCTTCATGATCATCCTGACATTTGTCGGACAGGCGATCGTGATGCCGGTCCTGCATATCCTGCAGACACCCGCAGATATCATAGGTAATGCATCTTTGTATCTGAGGATCATGTTTGCGGGCATTCCTATTGTCATGCTGTATAATCTTCTGGCCTGTATCCTGCGTGCGCTGGGAGACGGTCGGACACCGCTGAATGCCATGATCGTGGCTTCTCTCACAAATATTTCTCTGGACATTCTTTTTGTCTTTGGCTTCCATATGGGGATTGCAGGGGCGGCTGCCGCGACGCTGATCGCACAGCTCGTATCGGCGCTTTTCTGTATTTATCATATTCGGAAGATAGAGATGCTTTCTTTTGTGCGTTCCGATTTTGGACTGCACCAGGGGATGACAAGGAAACTGCTTTTTCTGGGGTCTCCGATGGCATTTCAGAATGGGATCATTGCGGTGGGCGGTATGATCGTGCAGTCTGTCGTGAATGGCTTTGGGGTCATATTCATCGCCGGATTTACGGCGACGAATAAGCTGTACGGCCTGCTGGAGATTGCGGCTACATCTTACGGGTATGCCATGGTCACATATGTCGGGCAGAATCTGGGAGCGGGTAAGATCAGGCGAATCAAGGAAGGCGTGCGATCGGCGGTCATGGTCGGGACCGTTACGGCAGTTATGATCGCGGCAGTTATGATCCTTGGAGGCAGGCATATACTGAGCCTTTTTATTTCCGGCACACCAAAAGAGTATGAGATGACCATGAAGGTGGCCTATTACTATCTGTTTATCATGAGCATTTGCCTTCCGATCCTGTATCTTCTGCATGTACTGCGCTCCGCGATCCAGGGTATGGGGAACACGGTGCTTCCCATGCTGTCGGGAGTTGCAGAGTTCGTCATGAGAACGCTGAGTGCGCTCCTGCTGCCGGTACTGATGGGACAGAATGGAATATTCTATGCAGAGATATTGGCGTGGTTTGGCGCGGATGCGATATTGGTCACCAGTTATTTCGTGAAGATCAGAGGGTACAGTGGCCTGGAACAGGAAGGATAGAAGTTTAAAGAAAGCGGGAAGTGATATATGACACAGGAAGTGCTGTTGACACTAAAGGGATTACAGTTTGATCAGCGGGAGGAAGACTCGGATCAGATCGAGACGGTTGTGGTCGGTGATTATTATAAAAAGAATGACAGACACTATGTACTCTATGAAGAAATGATGGAAGGGTTTGGCCAGGCTACCAAAAACAGGCTGAAATTCAGTGAGCATATGTTGGAAATAAGCCGCAGTGGGCTTGTGAATGTTCATATGGTATTTCAGGAGAATAAAAAGAACCTGACGAGTTACAATACACCTTTTGGACAGATTCTGATTGGGATCGACACTAAGAAGATACAGATTGAAGAGGGGCAGGAGAATATTGTTGTTGACGTGGATTATGCACTTGATGTCAACTATGAATTTCTCTCGGATTGTCACATTACGATCAATATTGCCTCCAAACCAAGCAGCAGTTTTTCTTTAAGTTAAGAACGTGAATCAAATCATATGGCCCTCTCAGGAGGGCCATATATAAGATAAGTATACAGATAGATATACAAACAGATAGGCTCGTCCTTATTTGACAGGTTTGGCTCCGGCTTTCTCCTGTGCGCGTTCGACCAGCTGCTTGAATTTACTCTTTTTCTTCGGCTCGACTACGACAGGCTTGCCGTGTAACCCCCGGACGTCGGTGATATAGATACCGCTGACTACGGCCTTCACTTCTTTCTTTACCGGTATGGAATCGAAGATCTTATCTTCACTGATCAGGGACATGATCTGCGGGCCTACCTTTGCCTTGACGATAGGAAGTTTGGAGCCGCGGAGCCACTTCGGCGTCTGCTGTATCACAGCCTGTGGAAGTCCCGCGTCTTTCATCTTCATGCGTTTCTTGTCGATGATCAGCATGGAGACCGTCTGCTTCATGGCGTCGATCTGTGCCTGTTGTTCTTCCTGCTTCTTCTGTGCTTTCTTGCCCAGAAAATACAGCACGACTACGGCGATCAACAGGATTGCCAGAATAACTAACAAAACTATGGTTAATGTGCTCATAAGACTACCTCCCGAATACTTTCTGCATATAGAAAATATTTTAACATTGTTTGTCATATTAGGCAACAGGGGAATCTTAACGAAATTTTTTTGCCCCCTTTTAAGAGGAAAAAAATTATGATATATTATTTAAATGGTGCTTGTGGTAAAAGATATCATGGATATCGTTGGATATGAGTTTTGCGTGGACCGTAACTTGTGATTCCGGCATTAGATATGGGTTTGCCGAAGGCAGTATATTGTCTGTAAGTATACTGCGCGGCAGAGTGTGGCAGTGGAAAGGCGGATCGTTATTATTCACGGGTCAGGAATGCGTTGAACTGCGCATTCCGTGAGAACATGATTCACGGCAGATCTGATGGAAATGAGGACTGCTAACGGATGATCCGGCCACAGGAAGGAGGCTTAACTTATTATGATAAGAAAAAGGGCAAAGGTTCTGGCTGCTTTATTGGCGGCGGCAACCTTGCTGACGGCATGTGGAGATAAAGAATACCTGAAAGATATCAAGGCGGCTGACTATGTCACTCTGGGGGAGTATACTGGTATCGAAGCATCGGCAGAGGAACCTGTTGTTGGGGACGACGTGGTGGATCTGTATATCGAGATGTATATCCAATCCGCGCATGCGACGACAGAAGAAGTGACCGGAAGAGCGGTAGCCGAAGGGGATACCGTTAATATGGATTACACGGGATATATTGACGGGGAGACTTTTGACGGCGGTTCGGCTGCAGGGGCAAGTCTGAAGATCGGTTCCCATCAGTTCATCGACGGGTTTGAGGACGGCTTGATCGGTGCAGATATTGGGGAGACAGTGACTCTGAACTTAAGCTTTCCCGATCCGTATCTTAATAATCCCGATCTGTCCGGGGTACCGGTAGTATTCGAGGTGAAGGTGAACGGCATCAGTAAGCAGACATTGCCAGAGCTTACCGATGAGTTTGTGGAGTCCCTGGGTATAGAGGGCTGCGGGACAGAGAAAGAACTGCGGGACTACGTATATGATTATTTTTATCAGGCGGCAGTGCAGACTTATGAGAACAAGATCGAATCTACGCTGACGACAGCCGTGATGGCAAACTGTACGTTTAAAGAACCGCCGGAGAAGATGAGAGAACGTTTCGCCAGGAATATTGAAGACGCTATGAATGCGCAGGCTTCCGTGCAGGGAATGAAGTTGAATGATTATATGAAGAATTACTATGGGATGGACGAAGAGGCTTACAAGGCCAAATTCCAGGAAGATTCTCTGGAATTGACCCAGCAGTATATCATGTATCAGGCGATCGCGGATGCCGAGGGATTAAATCCTACGGAGGAGGAAGTGCAGGCGGAGATCGATACCAGGGTAGAGAACTATCACTATGAGTCAGAGGAAGATTATAGGGAGAATTCGGATATCGAGCTTCTGAAGGAACAGCTGATGAGGGACAAGGTGATGGACTTCCTGAAGGAAAACGGAAAGATTGAGGCGGTATCTGCGAAGGAAGAGTAGTGGAAGAAAACAAACAGACTATAGATCAAGGTATAGAGAAGAAGGAGAGAAGACATGAGCAGCATGAATTTGACAGATTTAAAGGATCTGCACCGTAACAGCGGCGACTATATTGAGAAGGAAGTGACAGTTGGCGGTTGGGTGAGAAGCATCAGGGATTCCAAGACATTTGGGTTTATCGTATTGAATGACGGGACATTTTTTGAACCGCTGCAGGTGGTGTACAATGATACTCTTGCTAATTTTGAGACAATCTCCAAATTGAACGTGGGATCTGCGATCGTGGCCAGGGGTAAGATCGTGGCGACGCCACAAGCTAAGCAGGCGTTCGAGATGCAGGCGGAAGAAATTCTGGTGGAAGGTGTATCAACGGCGGACTATCCGTTGCAGAAGAAGCGGCACAGCTTTGAATATCTGCGCACGATCTCGCACTTGCGTCCGCGGACAAATACTTTCCAGGCCGTGTTCCGGGTACGGTCGCTGATCGCTTACGCGATCCACACCTTTTTCCAGGAGAGAGGCTTTGTATATGTGCATACGCCGATCATCACGGGCAGCGATTGTGAAGGCGCGGGGGAGATGTTCCAGGTAACTACACTCAATCTGAACGATCTGCCGCTGACAGAGGACGGCAAAGTGGACTACAGCCAGGACTTTTTCGGCAAAGAGACGAATCTGACTGTCAGTGGTCAGCTGAATGTGGAAACTTATGCGTTTGCATTTAAGAATGTATATACCTTCGGTCCGACCTTCCGTGCGGAGAATTCCAACACGACGAGACATGCGGCCGAGTTCTGGATGATCGAGCCGGAAATCGCTTTTGCAGATCTGACAGACGACATGATGCTGGCAGAGGCGATGCTGAAGCACATCATCCGCTACGTGCTGGAGAATGCACCGGAGGAGATGAACTTCTTCAACCAGTTTGTGGATAAGGGGCTGATCGAGCGTCTGAACCATGTGCTGAATTCCGATTTTGCTCATGTGACTTATACGGATGCGATCGCGATCCTGGAGAAGCACAATGACGCATTTGAGTATAAGGTAAGCTGGGGCTGTGACCTGCAGACGGAACATGAGAGATATCTGACAGAGCAGGAGTTTAAGCGTCCGGTATTTGTGACAGATTATCCGAAAGAGATCAAGGCGTTCTATATGAAATTGAATGAGGACGGTAAGACGGTGGCGGCAATGGATTGTCTCGTACCGGGTATTGGAGAGATCATCGGCGGCAGTCAGAGAGAGGACGATCTGGAGCTGCTGGAGAAGCGGATGGAAGAGCTTGGATTGAATAAGGAAGATTATCAGTTCTATCTTGACCTTAGGAAATACGGTTCCGCAAGACATGCAGGGTTTGGGCTTGGTTTCGAGAGATGTGTGATGTATCTGACGGGTATGGGCAATATCAGAGACGTAGTGCCGTTCCCGAGAACCGTGAATAACTGTGAGCTTTAAGCCAAGTTCGGTGGAAAGCTGTGGGAGTATACGGTTCCTGGGCTCCTGAGACGTGAAGGCAATCAGTGGAGTGAGAAGACATAGAGCGAGGCTATGGCGGCAGGGAGCGTCTGTGGCTCTTGGGATGTGAAGGCACTGGCGGAGTGAGAAGACACGGAGCCGCGTGAATTGAAGGGGTACTGGAAGATGAGAAGAAAAGGAACACGGATTTTCTGTGTGATGATGGTTTTCCTGCTGTTTATGCTTACAACGGAACCGGTGTTGGCGACGACAATCTCCGGACTACAGGAAGACATTAAGAGAAATCAGTCCCAGCTTAACAATGTGAACCAGCAAATTGCCGGTTATCAGGATGCACAGGAGGGCGTGGAGGAAGAGATCAGTGATCTGGATGCCGAGATGGTGGCGCTCTTGACTGATATTAATCTGATCCAGGAGGCGATCGCGGAGAAGGAAGAAGACATCGCCAACACACAGGTGGCTTATGATGAGGCGGTGGCGGAGAAGGACGAGCAGTACGAATCCATGAAAGTCCGCATCAAATTTATGTATGAAAAAGGAGACCAGTCTTATCTGCAGCTGTTCCTTGGTGCCCAGAGCATGAGCGATATGATGAACAAGGCCCATTATATAGAGCAGCTGTATGAGTATGACCGGACACTGTTAGAACAGTACGAGGCTACGGTACAGCAGGTGGCACAGCTGCAGGACAGACTGGAGGAAGAGAAATCAGAGCTTGTGACTTCCAAGACCGAATTGGAGGAACAGCAGGAATATGTGAACGAAGTATTGGAGCAGAAAAGACAGGAATACGAAAACTATAACGCCGTGCTGGCTAAGGCAAAAAGAGAAGCCGCTGCCTATACGGCGAAGATCAAGCAGGAGACTGCGCAGATCAGGAAGCTGGAAGAGGAAGAACGCAAACGCAGAGAGGAAGAAGAGCGTAAGCGTAAGGAGGAAGAAGAACGCAGACGCAAACAGGAGGAGGAGCGCAGAAAAGCTGAGCAGGAGGCGAATGGCGAGCAGCAGGATGATCCGGGAACCACGGACGATGAAGATGCTTCGGAAACCGAAGATAAGACGGAGAAATCCGACGATTCCAAGAAACCTGATGATACTTCCGGAAAGCCGGCATCCTCGGGCAGCAGTAAAGGGCAGGAGATAGCAAAATTCGCGTGCAAATATGTCGGATATCCTTATGTAGCCGGCGGGACCAGCCTGACTAACGGGGCGGATTGCTCCGGGTTTGTGCTGGCAGTCTATAAGAACTTCGGTTATTCTCTGCCGAGAAGTTCTTATGCACAGTCAGGAGCCGGAAGAGGGGTGTCATACTCGGAGGCCCAGCCCGGTGATATCATTTATTACGGAGGACATGTGGGAATCTATATCGGCAACGGCCAGATCGTCCACGCCAGTACGGAACGCTCCGGGATCAAGATCACATCGGCGACATATCGGAATATTATTACGGTCAGAAGAATTGTATAAAGAAGAGAGAAGAAAGTGCAGGACTGCGGAGTGATTCGTGGCCTGCATTTTTGTTATGTAGGATTAGGGGTCAAAAGCTGCTTTATTCCCGCGAGCAACGAGTCAAGTGGCTGCTTGCAGACATTTGGCGACTGCCGCGAGGGTCAAATACCCTGCTGCTCTGCAGCGCTGCAAGTTTGATACCCTGGTGATTGCAGCGGGGTCTTTGGTTGACAAAATTATACGGGGGGGGGTAAAATGTTGGGTGTCGTATTCTGAAAATACCATATGGAATGCTTCTTGTTAACGAAACTGTAATGTTACTGTAATGTTTCTGTAAGGTTGGGGTGTTATTCTGGAATAATAGTAAGTCCAATGACAGAATCTAATAGAGGATATTCGTGGTAACAGGCAGAGAACGGATGGGCTCCGTTTAAGGCGGAGGGAACAATATACTCGCGTGGTGAAAAAGGGGTGATTTAAGTGGTAGTGATCATTTTAAGCTGGATCTATATGTTTCTGATCTGTGTGTTGATCGGAATCGGGATGTTGAGCCTTGTCCGAAACAGAAGATTTTTCGTGACTCTATATCTTGTGGCGGGTATCATAGGGATTACTGTCTACACCGAATTTTTCAGTATATTTGCCGGGATTGGTATGTGGGCGCACGTGGCGCTTGTGGCGGCAGCACTTGTGAGCGGATATCGTAATCGCCGTACGGCCGGGCAGCTTTGGCAGACTTATCGTCCGGTGCTGTTTTCCTGGGAAGGGTTTTTCTACTGCTGCTTTGTCCTTCTTATCGCCTTTTTTACCTCCAGGGGAGAGTTTCACACCGATACGAATATCTATCATGCGGCGGCAATCCGAATCTATGAGGAGTACGGTCTTGTCAAAGGCATCGGCAATCTACAGCTTCACTATGCCTACAACAGTTCCTACCTCGCATTTGCATCCATATTCAGTCTGAACTGGCTGTTTGGAAGCTCTCTGCACACTACTACCGGTTTCTTGGAGGTAGTGATGGGGCTGTATGTTTTTCACGGATTGAGGGAATTTTGGCGGCATGATAGTCATGTGACAGATATGATGCGAGTCGGCGTCTTACTCTATATGCTGGTGAATGTGACGCGCAGTATGTCTCCGGCTACGGATTATGCGACGATGTTTTTTACGCTGTTTATCGTTACCGCATGGTGCGAGAATTTCTTCGAGAAAGGTTCGGACTTAACGGTCTACTGTCTGCTCACCGTGGCGGCAGTCTTTGCGACTACCTTGAAATTTTCCTCCTGTCTGCTTGTTTTGATCGGTCTTTATCCGGCTTGCTGCTTGATTCGGGAGAAACGGTGGAGGGAGAGCATTGTCTATTTTTTGTGTGGGTGTGCGGTACTGTGTCCCTTTTTGATAAGAAATTACCTGATTTCAGGATGGCTGCTCTATCCTTTTGAAGGGATAGACCTTTTTCAGGTTCCGTGGAAGATTCCGGTGGAATATCTTGTACATGACGCCGATCAGATCAAAGTCTGGGGGCGCTGCCTGTACGATGTGGACAAGGTAGATATGCCGGTCGGACAGTGGCTACCGGTCTGGTGGGAGCATCAGTTCCGTTATGAGAAGATGTTTCTCGGCGGAGTTCTGCTGGGAACGGCACTACAGCTTTTGATGACAGGGATGAGATTGTATAGAAAGCAGAGGATTCGTCCACAGCTCGTGGTCCTGCATCTTGCCATATGGGGAAATATCTTTGTGTGGTTCTTAATGGCGCCATTTATACGGTATGGACTGGCATTCCTGATCTCGGTAGTTATGATCTCGGTAGGAGATTATTTAAGCGAGAGGAAGCAGGGACTGTGTAGTATCGTGACGGGAAGTCTGGTGTTCTGTATTCTGGTGTCAGTCAGCCCTTATTGGGACCAGTACGTGACGGATGCAGGTGTTTTTATCAAGCAGTGCCTGAGAGAGCCTTATTATATCGTGCAAAAGGATTATGACCGGGGCAATATGGACAGCTGCGAGATCAACGGAAATACGATTTATTTTTCCGTGGGCGAGGAAATCAACAGCTATCACGTTTTTCCGGGAACGTGTTATAAACCGATGCTGGAGCGGAGCACGCTGATGGGAGACCGCATTGAAGATGGTTTTCGGGCGAAATAAAGAATTCAATAACTTATTGAAGGCTAGAAATATGGTAACGCCTAAGTTTGGATTGGGTGAAGAAAAGCACGAATTTGAATTAAATACAGATTGGCTGAACGATGCTGCATCAGGATATGATGAAAACTGACAAAAGAAAGTTAGATGGATTCACAGAATTTGTTGGCAAGATCATTGTTAAAGAAATGGGTGGTTTTTTTGATGAAATGTAAGACTGTGCCTGTTATTTGGTGGATAAATGTTTCATAGCTAGTACTCCGTACTTGAAGTTCCTGTGCAAATTTTCGAGGTGATATTTTTTCGAGTGTACAAGTTCAGAAACGGAGGCGTAGCGGGCTACGTTGA
>ERZ779637.1074-NODE-1074-length-12899-cov-5.974463_pt1 | contig 12899 bp, 10 predicted proteins | sample MGYA00514196_ERZ779637 | MGnify/ENA primary metagenome ERZ779637 (study PRJEB29562, sample SAMEA4376700) | mouse gut metagenome | isolation source: Cecum | study: EMG produced TPA metagenomics assembly of the A DSS colitis mouse model was used to assess the... | reverse complement strand
AGTTCTTCATAGATTTTTTGTTTTACTCGGCTACCGATGATTCATATTCATATTGCTCTATATTTTTTGTTACACAGTTGTTGAAAAGCGAATCAGTTTCTTCATAACCATTGTAATAATAACTCCCCTTCGTAAAGGCTTCTCCATTAACCATTCCCAAAAAAGCTGACCCTGTAGGCATTGTATAGTTTGTCAAGTCAACACTGCATGTTCCATCCGCTAAAACTATGATATCCTTAAAACGGCAATATGTATAAAAATCAAAATTATTTTCTGAATTTTCAACACTTATTTTATATATATTATACAAAATATTATTCTCATACACTATCTGATTCTCCTTAGGTCGAAGAAAATAACTCCCAACATATTTTATAGATTTTAATGAATCTTTCTCCTCCCATGATGTTGCAACCCGAGCCCGTAAAGCATCTTCAAGTTGCTTCGTCATTTTATCAAGCGTATCTTGTGGAATCTCACCTATACCCATTACATATCTGTCCAAATCAGGAACCACATACTCCTTGTTATCCTCAATAGCATTATAACCGGCCATATGTAATTCGTCTTCATCGTATTCCACGGAAAGAATAATAGGCTCGCCCACTTTTAAATTTGTTTCTTTACTTAACGTATATCTCTTAACCCCAGGATAAGAATCTGTATTTGAATCTGCGATCTGTGCTGTAACATATGGTGCTATCCCAGAAAATTCTATATCTATATTTTCAAATAAATCGACCTCTTTAATCTCTTTCAGACCCAAAACTGTATATGTTTTTTCACCCTTAGATAATAATTCAAAATCATACCCTTCCAACATCGCCTCATTTATACTCGCTTTAACAACCACTTGATCTCCATTTGACAATCCTGATGCTGGTTGCATTTCATATTGAACCGCCATTTCAATATTTAATGCACTTCCTAATGTGTCAAAACCATCAATGCTCTCGATTCCTGCCGCTTCGAGTGCCTCACTCTCCCAGAAATATTCATTTTCCAATCTGGCGGTTCCGTAACCATCATATCCTTCAAAAGAAACTTGCAGATTTTCTGTTACATCAATTTTCTTCTTACCGCATCCAGTCAATAGTGCAACCAAACTCAGCATAACAAAAGCGATAAATTTTCTTTCCCTCATAATCTCTTCTCCTTCGTGTTTTATCTTTATGCGACGTCGCATAAATTTTTTTGCCAGCTTCCCCAAAATTATATCAAGTCATACCATTTACAGCAATGACTATTTATCTTTGTCTTGAAATAAAGGCATTCCCCAATAAAGCGGCGGCACGTCTTCCAAATTTAAAGTAGGACAGTTATCCTTCCTGCTTTCCTCATATGTACTACATCCATAAAAATATGTCCCATCCGATTTATTCCGCTTAATTATCATCAAACTATTTTTTCCATGATTTTTACAGTTAGGACAATACGCTGCTTGCGCTTTCCGATCCGGCACTTCCTTCTTGATACACGCAACAACATTCTCTCTAATCTCCGAATCAGTCATAGACTCCGAACAGTCCATTGTTATTAACTTCATACCGCAGCGCTTCATTATTTCCGCTTTAAACTTATCCCGTTCTATTACCTTCGGATTTTCTTTATGTTCCTTGCCCTGTACTTCTAAAAAGAAAATCGGCTGTAATTCCTCATTATAAATCCCAAAATCAAAATGCATCTTTGTTACTCTGTCTGTTAGCTTCTGATCACTTTTCCAATCTCCCCACCAAAATATTTCCCGAAAAGATACATGAGGCAAAATCAGATATTCCTTGTCAATAAAATTTTTAATCTCAGAGTAAACTTTTTCCTCCATATTATTGATTAGTTTTCCATCCCAGAAGGACTTTTTGAGGGAAAACAAATAAACCCGCTCCATCAAATAATCTTTTGATTCTTCGCTTTCCTGTTTTCCCAATATTTCAGCGTTCATATTTTTTACGAAATTATTTATTTCAGAAATTGTTGAGCTGTTGGCCTGATCTGCATTACCTCCTGACAAAGCCGTCGCCAATTCATTCTGGTTTCCCCGAACATCGTAGTGAATTTCTGTTTGCAGATTTCCATTTCTACTAAGCAGAAGTCCTCTGCTACTATATGCCACGGAGCACCTAATAAATATATTTTCCAGAAAAAATATGATAACAAAAGCAATTTTCCATATCGTGTCGGGAAGCGGAAAAAGCCCTGCGTCAGAATAGAGGATTCCAAAAACTATAAATGTTACAACAGCAGAAAATAAAATGGTCTTTATCCAGAATCCAATATTTATATTAGAAATTAAGAAAAGAAGTCCAACAACCGCTGCTCCAATCAGAATACAAACTACGGAATGCCACTGGAAATATGTATGTACTGACGATCCGACTATCAGTCCTACGATTCCGTTTTCTATAATCTGATGTTTGCTGAACGACCAGACCAAAAACGCGGCAATAGCAAATATCGCCATATTCTGTATCAAAATATTCATTGGTATACCAGTAATACAAGATATGATTATAAAAGGAACTGATAATATAGCAATTCCAATAAATATCGGAAAGCCCAACACGATCCCGACCAATGGGCCAGTTAATAAATCATCACCTGAATTTGACATAATTTGTATCTCCTCTTAAGTATTTTTATAAATCCCCTAAAATCTTTCTTTCTGTTTTCAGTAATTTATGCGACGTCGTATAAATTAATTTCTTACAATTTTCTAAAATTATACCAGATTGGACTACGTTACGCAATCTTGTGCCGCACCGTATTGTTTCACGGAAATTTTTTTATTGCCAACCCATTCAATACGTATTATAATAATCATACAAAGAGCGCTCCGTAAAGCAAACGGTTCGCCTTGGTTTTCAGTTACTTATCAAAAAGCAACCTACCTACTTTGGCGAGCGGCGGTTGCTTTTTTGATTTCCTCTATTCTTGCGGTTTTGCCATATGCTGATACACGTAGTCAAAATACTAATAAGTGTTACAGCGATGCCGGCAATCCCTACAAGCACATCGAATCTCATATGTACCTAAGTACCCTTTCGTAGATATTCCATTGACATACCTCCTCTGGTTCTGGAAGCTCTCAGATGAATCATCTGGCAAAAGGCGAACCGCTTACCCGTTTTGGAGCGCTTATTTAGCATACCACATTCTATACCGTTTTTCTACACTTTCAAAAGGTTTCACAAAAATATCAATATCATAACACGTCACATTTTATTCCACAAGTATCCACTTTTTCCTGCCGTTTACGGCATTATGTGTTTTATACAGCCCGCCTAAGCGGGCTAAAACACGTCCGTGAAAATCACCATTTTCACGGAGTAGCAAGCAACGCAAATGGGTACCCATTTACACCATAATCTAAAATCCCCGTACCGGGAATTTCAGATTATTTTGCTTGTTGGGGCACATCCCCAAACCCCTTTGTTACGCCGCGTGCGGCTTTCTGTGTTTTATGCAAATCCGCTTTTGCGGATTAAAACACAAAAAAAAGAATGCAGGCAAATCTACCTAAAATAGAAAATGCCTGCATTTAATGTAACAATCGTTATTATTTTTCTCGCTCTTTCCCCCTCTCAGAATTTTTCCGTCCTTCCTCTCTCCCGGTAATATCCTCGCCAATGGCTTTCTCGATATTCTCCGCAACCACCTCCAGCTCCTTGATCTCCTGTTTCAGCGAATTACTCTTCTTACTCAGCTCAGCCTTTTCTGCACTTAGCTGTCTGTACCTTTCAAACAGTTCGGCAAGATTTACCTCCTTCGGCTTCAACTGTTTTTTCTTAAAATAGATCTCCGACGCATGGAACAGAACAAGCTGGTCTTCGTGTTCTCTCGCATATGCTGCCGGATCCTTTGCCCGCTTTGCCTCATAATATACATGCGCGTTCTTTTTATAATTCTGCGTGAACTTTATTTTTTCAGAAAGCTCCATCAGTTCACTTTCGATATTTCGCAGATCTTTTCTGTAAAGTGAAAGCTCCGCATTTTTAGCATCAGCATAAATTTGAAAATCCTCTGAGGTAGTAATCTTATGCGAAATCAGGAAATTCATGGTTTTCACCATCGTATTAATATTGCTTCTGATCAGGGCATGTTCATACGCTTTAGACTGCTGCGCCTTAATATTTTTCGAAACATCCACCAGAAGATTAATCCGTTTCGAAGGGATGATCTTTTTCTTTGGTAACACCCGTTCTTTAACTTCCGGCGCTGCTTGTTTTTTCTCCAAAATTTCTGGTTCCTCAAACGATGCTTCCGCCTCTTTTTCCTTATTGGCAATTCTTTTCCGAATCTCCTCCTCCGTGTAATTTTCCCCTATCGTCTTGGCTCTGGTAAAACGTTCCTGCCCCGGCGCCCGAAACTTAATGTACTTGCCCTTCTTAATCTCATACCCTTCCATTTCAAGCGCGTATAGCAAATCATCAAATGTATCCGAATTTCTAATCGCATCATCAATAGCATATCTCAGCTTTTTCTGCCAAGTTACTTTTTCTTCTTTATGCACATTTCTATGCTTAGTCTTTCTCTTTGCATCATACTTTGGCAGCACTGACAGGTTATTGGCCTTGCAGATCTCATCATTGATATCGCGGATTCTGTATTTATCTTTTTTGTCAGAATGATATTTCCTATGACTCACATAGTCAACCGCGTTAAATATGATGTGGTTATGAATGTGATCTTTATCAACGTGCGTCGAAACAACAAACTCATATTTCCCGCCGGTGACACTTCTGGCAAATTCTATTCCTAGCTCCAGCGCTTTTTCCGGAGTAATGTCATCATCCGGAGAGAATGCCTGCATCAGATGATAAGCGATCCGATCGCCTCGCCCGGTCCCCTGTCTCGCCGTAAGCTCCATCTCCCGATCTGCAGTCTCCACGGAGCACCCATGCGAATAAACCAGTGTGCCACCCTCTGTTTTTTCGGGATTAATAATATAGTCAATCGCCTTCTTAAGCGTCTTTTTAATAACTTTTAATTTTGATGTAGCCATATTTTTTCTCCACTAACAAGCTGCTACGGAATCTGATAAAACTTGGCCCGTAATAGTTTCCAGATCATATTTACGTCTTCCTGTACGTCCTCGATCTGTGTCTTATAAACAAGCCCCTCGCTGTTTATCTTGTGTGCGATCTGGTTGATGTTATTCCCGATCCTGTTAACCTCATATGCAAGCGCTTTGATATCGGAATAGTCAACGTTAATCAAAAACCCGTTCGTTGCCGCATCAACCAGAAACTCTCTCAGTGTGGCGGATCCGGATGCCTTCATCCGCTCCTGAATCAACTGATACTCATAGTTGGTAACCCATATTTTTAACTGCCTGTCTCTTACTCTGAACTGTTCTTTCTCCATGCTTTCTATCCTTTCTTTATCATTTATGCGACGTCGCATAAAAAAGCAGCACGGAAGACCAAATAAAGGTAGGGTCTTCCGTGCCTGATCTGCCTATTCCCGCTCCGGCGCTTCTTTTCTTCTGTCGCCCACTTCGTGAGTATCAGTATGCTGCTTCTCTGCTTCTGCTTTAAACCCGCTTAATTTCTCGTGCACAGAATGATTTTCCCGCTCCTTCCAAAATAAATATTCACTTGTTGGAAGGTATGAAAAGAACTTGCTCCGATCCATTCCTTCTGTTATATACCATCTCTTTTTCAGGGGATTATAGCGTGCGCCATTCTGCTTTATTTCTTCAATTATCTGCCTGAATTTCTGTGCTTCCTCTGTGAATGGCAGCTTCAGATAGATGGCTTCGTCATGTTTTTCAAGATAACTGGTGATATCATTGATTACATCTTGTCCGACGCTTTTCTCCACATACCATTCTTTCTTCGCAGGATCAAATTTTGCTCCCATACGCTTGATTTCATCCTTCACTGACATAAAAGTGTCCCTTGTCATGTAAGGAAATCTTAATCTGACTCGCTGCTGTCCCTGTTCCTTGATTTTCTCCTGCAGGTTTTTTGTGATTACAGGATTCATCTCTGGTATAAACATCCTGATGAGCGAGTCACCCTGTCTTCCGGCATCAATATGCGATATCTCATATGTATCTGGATTCAGCAGCGCAGAATACTTTTCTTCCTCAACAATGTCCCCATCATGGGATATTTTCACAGAAAGATCCGCCGCATAATTTTCCATATCCACTCCATCCAGCCGCCATGAATATACATATCCCCCATTGTTGAACATTTCCCGTAATCTTTCTGCATAGGTTGCCGTCTCTTCCTGATCCATGCCAAGAGCTGCCTCCACTCTTACCACATCTGCCGGATTGCCGCATTCATGGAATATATTTTCACTCCCCTGGAACTCGCGCATACGGGTGTCCGTAAAGGTAGTATGGTAAAATACGGAGTCATGAACGGAACACTGACGCATATATGCCGTGTCAAATGAGCTTCCCCTAAACATACTATTTGCGACTTTAGCTGCGTTGATATCCGCATTACTGAAATTACAGTTATCAAATTCAGCCTGTGTCATTTTGCAGTCAGAAAGAACTGCATTTTGCAGACTTATATTCTCCGCCTTGGTCATACGGAACTCACAGTACCGCAGCTCTGAACGGTCAAATAAGATAGATGACATGTCCCCCTTAAATACATAATTAGATATTATGCAGTTCGTCAGGTCAAGCATCTTTTTCCCGTGCCCGGCTCGGTTTTCCATGAAGTGGTTGTTTAATATCTGATCCAACTCATCCCTGCTGAGCACCCTCTTTTTCTCCACAGATACTCCCTCCTTTTTCCCGTCTATATCCCGCACCTCGTCATCCTGATACTCTGCTAATTCCGAAATAGGATCATTTTGTTCCCACGGCGCGAGTTCCCTGACCCGTCCATTCAATATTTCATAGTTCTGTACATCGAGAATATCCTGCGTCTGTTCAGTAATCTGTCCATACATTTTCAGTTCCAGATTAACCAGCTCCTGCATCATCTGCATCTTCTCATACTGCAGGCTCGAGATCTCCGCATCACGCTGAAATATACCAAACTGCAGCTCATTTCGCTGCGATGCATTAATATAATCATCTGCGTGCTGTACAATATTGTCTCGATATCTCTTCGCCAGGTTCTTACCTTCATCCGACTGGTTCACAATATTATCACTAAATTCGGACATTCCCCGCAAAACTTCATCAGGAAAATCTATCGCCTTCTGAAAAATGTCATAATATTCGTTACTCAGCTCAAAAAAAAGCTTCCGATCCTTCCTTGACAGCCCGTCTCCCTCAAGACGTTTCATATAGCTGTCCAACTCCTGCAGGTAGTCGGACAAATATTTTGTGATTTCTGACATATGTGGTTACCTCTTCTTTCTGGGCTTAAATTCTACGGAAAACTTAAACTGCCAGCCCTGCTTTTGTTCTCCGACTGTCGTCGTGTAGCTGTACGCCTCTATCCCGTTCGGGGTAAAATAGGCCGAATAGGTTCCCTCGCCTTCCTTTTTCTTAAGCCCCGTCACGTATATCTTTTGTCCTTTCAAAAGAGCGGCAACCTGTTCATCAGACAAAGTCTTTCCTCTGATCTTTCCAAGTGACATGCCGCACTTTCCGGTGCAGTATGCTCCGTATTGTCCCGCTTTGACCTCTGCACCGCATTTCGGACATGTTCCAAGATGTTCCCGGCTCTCCCGCTGCTTTGCCGCCTCATATCCGATCTTCCTCTCGTCCGGGATCGGCGACGCCACAAATTTTTCTATCGTATTGCTGATATCTTCAAGCAGTCCGTCGAGGAAATCCTGCTTACTGAGATCTCCAGCATTGATCTTCTGCAGGTTCTCTTCAAATTGCTGTGTAAGTTCGGGTGCCTTGAGTTCTACAGGCACAATCTTTATGTACTCTTCTCCCAGCGCTGTAACGCTGTATTTGCCCTTCTCGCGGGCAATAAACTGTCTCTTGGGATTCTGCAGCTTCTGAATAATATCTGCCCTTGTGGCGCTTGTACCGATGCTGTATTTCTCCATCACCTTAACAATCGTCTCATCATTATAACTTTTTGGCGGCTCAGTCTTTTTTTTCTGCAGAACCGCGGAAGCAACGGCAATGCTGTCTCCCTCCAAAAGCTCCGGCAAAATCTGCAGGTCATCCGCCTTCTTTTCCGCTGTATTTTTAAAGAGCTGCTTATACCCAAGACTGCGGATCGTCGTGCCGGCAGACTTAAACTGATTTCCCCCTATGTCTACTATGATTTTAGTCGCGTCATACTCATATGCCGGATAGAAAATTGCAATCAAGGAAAGAACAACCGCATCAAACACGCTTTTTTCATCCTCCGACAAAGATGCATAAGCCGCTTCCATGTCGGCATTGATCGTAGGAATCAAGGCATGATGATCTGTTACCTTCAAATCATTAAAGTAACTTTTATCAGCCTGCAGAGCGGTAAAATTTATTTTGTCTATTGCCGGAGCAAACGCTCCAAAGCGGCAGCTTTCCAGATGCTCGGCAATCTCGTCATAGACATCCATGGACAGGTACTGGCTGTCTGTACGGGGATAAGACAGTATCTTATGTTTTTCATATAAGGCCTGCGCGATCTCCAGCGTCTTATTCGGTGAGAAGCTGTATCTGCGCCCCATATCCTGCTGCAGTCTGGCCAGATTATATAAAAGCGGCGCCTTCTCTCTTTTCTCCTGCTTTTCATACTGTACCACCGTTCCTGTACCGGTGCTTTTTCCCAATGCTGCTTCCGCATCTTTCTTCTGAAAAAATTTGAGTCCCTTCTCGTCTTCTCCGATCAAAAGCCCTTTAAAACCCTTTGTATATGTGACCTCAACATTCCAATAAGGCTCTGACTTAAACTCCCGGATTGCCTTATCCCGCAGGTACACAAGCTGTAATAACGGCGTCTGGCATCGGCCATACGACAAAGTCTGCCTGTATGCCCTTGTGAGCGTAAGGAGCGGACTGTAATTAAAGCCAAGGATATAATCCCCCTCCGCCCTGGCTTCCGCCTCCCGCAATATTCCCTGAAACTCCGGCAGATCATTCTCTTTCAGGTTATCCATTGCTGTCTGTATGCCTGCTTTTGTCAGGGAGCTCGCCCACAAAACCTTTTTCGGCAGGCGACATCCGGCCATTCGGTAGATCCATTCCTGGATCAGATACCCCTCTCTTCCGGCGTCACCGGCATTAATCAGCATCTCAATATCGTTCCTGTGGATCAGGTCTTTTATTACCTTATACTGATGCCTTGTCTCCGGAAGCACCTTTAGACTGTCCGACAGATCAAACGAGACAGGCAGGTTTGCAAGACTCCATCTCTTATATTTTTCATCATGCTCCTGCGGTTGTTTCAATCCAACCAGATGCCCGATCGCCCAGGTCACCACATATCGTTCCCCTTCCATATAGCCGTTATGTTGCTCCCCCGCTCCGACAACCTTTGCGATATCAGCGCCTGCAGCGGGCTTCTCCGCCACAATTAATATTTTCCCCATACTTCTGCTCCTTTCCTGATATGCGACGTCGCATAAAAGCCAAAGAGGCAGCCGATCATTCACCGACTGCCTCTATCTATTATGACTGCTTAACGCTGCACTTCTTCACGTTTCGGCTGATCGTGCTCCTTTTCCTGTGCCTTTTGGGTTTTGTCTCTCTGCCCGGCTGCCTCCTTTTTTTCGTTCAGTTTACTTACCACAGAATCTTTAGCGTTCGTCTGCTCCCTGGCATTTTCATACTCTTGAAGAATCGCGCCGTACAGCTTATCACGGAACTTGGCGGTAACCGGATGGCACACATCTTTATAAACCGGCTTTCCATGTTCATCGTTCCTACTCGTCTTATATGACGGCATCGATACAAACAGCTTGTCGCTGGCTTGATGTATGGTTACATTGCCGACGGCCATACCGCTGAAGTTGATGCTGGCCATCCCTTTAATCGTAGACCCTTCCCGCTCATATGGCGTCACCCTGACCTTGAACTCCGGCATTTTGGTATCTTTCTTATCATATTCTACGGTGTAAGAGCTTTTGGCCTGCTCGTTCGTCAGCTCATGAAACGCTTTTAAAATATTGTCATACAGTTCGTTATGAAATTCCTTCGTCGTAGGATTAAAAAACTCCTTGTATTCTCCCTGGCTGTCCTTATAAGACGGCATTGCTACAAACCAGTTACTGCAATGCAGCTAAAGCGCCACAAGGGAACCACCTCCTTTTCCACACTAAAAACAGCCGGATACTTTCTCCGACTGTTTCGATAAAATTTATACTTTAGAAAATTATGTAGCAAACTAATAAACGATATACCCCGTCCCCTTTATATTGGTGATTTGTGTGCCTGCCTTTATTACCGGTATATAGAATATATTGTTATAATAATTTTTATTTACCCACTTATCATCACTATTCTTGACCCCTATAACCGCTTTACTGTTTACTATGTTTTTTATCTTGACCAAAGGCGCTGACTGCTGCACATTAAAGTTCGGAGGCGTACCGTTTGCGTCGCTATTATCTAAAACCATGAAAACATTTTTGATATCCTTGGTAATCAAGTGGGATCCTTTATCTAAAGTTTCCATATTGTACTTCCCGCCCTGGTCGCTGTCTTTGGCAGTGAACAGGTAAGCGGAGGCTACTCCTGAAAAGCCGGTAATTGTTGTCCCGGATTTTAATTCCGGAACATAATACAGGGTATTATACAACGTTGTATCAGCATGTGTACTTACATGAATTCCCGAATGCGTATATGTGGTTATTTCCTGAAAAGCAACGGTATCGCCATCCGTAGTTGTAAAAACCGGCGGTGCTTTCTTCGTACCGTAAAAGTTCAAGTACACATCTGCCATATTTTCTGTGACTAAATACGAGTTTTCCAAACGGATAACATTTGCATTATTGGTATTTCCGCTATCTGAAGGATCATTAGGATCGTTAGAATTATCAGTTCCTTTATCATATCCTGAATCAAAGTAGGCTCTGTTATCCCCGCCTGTGCCTAATATCAAGCGCCCGTTCACCCATGCAACGGTTCCCGCTGACAAATTATCCGCTGTTGCGGCCGAAACGCTGATCTGTTCCGCTCCTTCTTCGGAACCATTTGTCGTAAGCTCGCCATTTGCACCTTTATAAAGTTTTGTGCCCGCAGAATATCCATAGTCCGTAACATCTGATGAAACCGACTGACTGGCCGCAATTCCCTCTAAAAGAGTATCGAAATTAACAGATACCGGATCAATAAAGTCTGTCTTTGACGGGCGTGTATGCGTGACACTTATATATCTGTCCGTATCAAGCGAAATACCGTCGCCTGCAGTAAAATATGTATTCATTGCCTCAAGCTGATCCGCCACTTCAAGTTTAACCTGATCGATCTGATCTGCAAGCATGTACAGATCCTCTGCGCTAATGATCACCTTATCATTTCCCTTATGGAACTCGATCGCTCCATAGGATTTCAGGCTGTTTCTTGTCGCGCTGCCCCTGTCAGCCGCCGCCGCAATACTACACGTCCCTACAGTTAAAACTAATGTCAAAATTACTGATAATACTTTCTTCTTCATAGCTGTCCTCCTTCATTAATTATCACTGTCTGATTCTCTGATATGGATTCTGGTGCTCCCTCCTGTGTTTCTTCCTCTTCCTCCTCCGTCCCGTCTTCCGTTTCCGTACTATTCCCGGAAACTGTCTCCTTTGGCTCCGTAATATAATTCCCACATACACAATACCTTTGTATCAGGGTGGGATCCTCACTGTCCTCGACACTGTCATAATCGAAGATGCACGCCTGCATTTCCCCCGCAAACCCACAATAATCACACACAAGCCTATGATGTGCGGCATCCTCCTCCGGGTATGCCGTTGTAATATGTTCACTTTCTTCCGCCACCAGACCGCTGCAATAATCTGTTCCATCCAGCGCGCAGGATAAGGTATGGTATGTCGCATCTGCCGGGCTGTATATCAGGTTGTGGTACATTTCTTCTTTCCAGGCATAACCGCAGCTGCAGCTCTTTTCGCGTCCCGAATACTCTTTCCCTTCATATGTGATCGTACATATCCTTGATTTGACTGCGTTATGCGCGCTTACCATATCATAGGAAGAGCCGCATCCGTCACAATGCCTGGTATGTGTATATTGGTTGACATTAATGTATTCCCATTCATGCATATGAGAATACAGTACAGGATCAAATATATCCTCCGGTACGGACGCCAGTTTTTCCTGCAGTAAAGCGATATCCTCCGCATATAACTCTACGGAACCGGAATTGTCTTTATATATAATGCTGCCGCAGGACTTTATATCAGAATTTCCGTTTTCATAAGTTGCTTTTACTGCCAGCGGAATCCCTATAAAAAATAACAAAGCTGCAAATATCCCTATTTTCTTTCTCATACCCCGCCTCCTTACTGTGTAATATACAACGTGCCGTTTGAAAAAGAGATGGTTGCATCAGAATACCTTGTCCATGTATAATCCTCCGGATCCACGGATGCTTTGGCGCCGATATAAGTACCCATATATTTTGTGTCACTGTTTGGCGTTTTCGTCATATTGGCTCCATTCTCACTGGTCGCATACCTGATAAATACACTGTTTCCATCGTTTCCGACGTATTTCGACCAGGAGTAATCTGATGGATTAGTGGATGCTTTGGCGCCGGTATAGGTGCCCATGTATTTTGTTGCTGCGGTCGGCCTCTCTGTCATACTCTCACCGTTTGCCTTTTCAGAGTAGCGGATAAAAACACTTTTCCCTGATGCGCCGGTATTTCCCGTTTTTCCTTCCTGTCCCCGCTCTCCCTGGACGCCGTCGTTTCCGTTTTTGCCATCCTCTCCCTCGTTGTCTCTTATTTCCCTGGTCAGCTTTTCCTCCATTTCCTTCAAATAACTTCTCGGAATCTTCAGCCCTTATTTCATGGGGCTTTCAGAACCTATTT
>ERZ779637.1073-NODE-1073-length-12901-cov-4.394753_pt1 | contig 12901 bp, 12 predicted proteins | sample MGYA00514196_ERZ779637 | MGnify/ENA primary metagenome ERZ779637 (study PRJEB29562, sample SAMEA4376700) | mouse gut metagenome | isolation source: Cecum | study: EMG produced TPA metagenomics assembly of the A DSS colitis mouse model was used to assess the... | reverse complement strand
TATCCGGGCGAAGGTGGATGCTTCCGAGCTTGCCCAGGTATCAGTATCTGTTTTTGCAAACAGCAAGCTGCAGGGAACGACGACACTGAACGGAACGAATGGAAAATATACGGAGATCGAACAGTCATTAGGATTTTTTATCAGTATCAGCAATTACCTGAAATTATATTTTGCGGAAAGCGGAATGCAGATAGAAACGATTGTCGTAGAGCGCGAGGAAAAGAAACCGGAATGGTAGGCAGGGTTACGAAAGAGGGTGCATGCATATGCTGACGGATGTTATTGACGAATATGGCGTGTATTCGAATCGGAATCTGAAAGAGTTTATTTATGGGCTGGAGAGCAGATTTGCGGTAACGGACGAAGTGGAATTTTTCAGCCGGCTTGTCAACTTCTCCGAAAACAGAGATGTGCCGTATCATGGATGGTTTAAATATCGGGAAGGATTTTCCCATACCCTGATCAGGGAGCTTCTGATCCGATGCGGGATTGCCGAAGGCGAATATGTTCTGGACCCGTTCTGCGGGAGCGGGACTACGGTTGTGGAAGCGGCGTTAAATGGTTATTCCGGCATCGGCATCGATATTAATCCGGTGTCGGCATTCCTTTCGGGCGTCAAATGCAGAAGCTATACGGACGAAGAGGTCGCGCGGCTTCGCCGGATGCTGCCGGAGCTTGTGGAATGTATGCGTCGAACCGAGCCGGAGCAGGCTTACCTGGAAAAATATCAGGAAGTCCGCAAGTTTTTCAACGAGCATAATTTCAGGAGGCTGCTGTCCGTCCGCCAGGTACTGGACGGGCAGAAAGAGCGGCTTGGAACGAAGCTGTATCAATTTTTTTTCTGTGCTTATATCTGTATGATAGAAGCGGTTTCCGACAGAAAAAGAGATGGGAACGGGCTGAAAAGGTCGGCAGCAGAGACCGGAGAAGTGGAGACTTATTATCTGTTAAAGGCGGGTGAAATGCTTTCGGATATTGAACGGCACAGAATATCTCCGGAACTGGTATCCATTCTCGACTGCGGAGACGCGAAGAAGCTGCGGGAAACCGTTAAACGGCATGCGGCACAGATAGGCAGGACGCCCGGAGCGATTATGTATTCGCCGCCTTACGCGAACTCTTTTGATTATTTTGAGTCCTATAAAATGGAAGTTATCCTGGCCGATTATGCGGCGGATATGAAAGGGATCGGCATATACAGGCAGCAGGCGGTAGAATCTTTTGTTGGGAGATGTGATGAGCGCAGTGCCGTGAGGGATTTTGTCGCGTGGATGGCAGATGAAATAGAAGGGGCGATACCGGAGAAAGAAAGCAGAACCGGAAAAAGAGACGGACGCACAAGAAAAGTACCCAAAATGCTGAAAGGGTATTTTGCGGATATGGAAAAGGTGATCGAAGAGAGCGGAGCTGTTCTGCCGCCGGGGAAAAAATGCTATATCGTCGTGGATCAGAGCGCATATCTTGGAAGAATTGTGCCGACAGATCTGTTTCTTGCAGCAATTGCGGAGCATTACGGTTTTGCGGTCAGCGAGATTATCGTATGCCGTATTGCCAAAACCTCCGGACAACAGATACGGAGATATCCATATTTGAAAGATTCTCTCCGCGAAAGCATTGTCGTATTGGAAAAAATATGAAAAGCGGCGTTGTCTTTTCCCGGTGGCTATGATATGGTCATAGTATAAGGAAAATCAGGAAAAGGAGGCGGAAAGAAGATATGTTGAAATTATCCGGTAAAGCAGTTTATAAGGGAATTGTCATGGGGCCTGTGGCAGTTCTTGGAAAAGACGATCAATCGATTAAAAGAACGAAGATTACGGATGCGGATGCTGAAATTGTCCGGGTAGACAAAGCAGGAGAGCAGGCGAAGGCGCAGCTTCAGAAGCTTTATGACAAAGCGCTGAAAGAAGTGGGAGAGTCCAGCGCCGCAATCTTCGAAGTGCATCAGATGATGCTGGAAGATGAAGACTATCTGGATGCTATCCATAATATGATACGGACAGAGATGGTGAATGCGGAATATGCGGTTGCAGTCACCGGAGACAATTTCTCGGAAATGTTCGCGGGAATGGACAATGACTATATGAAAGCAAGAGCGGCGGATATAAAAGACATTTCGAACCGTCTTGTGCGTAATCTGACGGGCCGGGAGGATATGAGCCTGACCGATATGGAGCCGTCAATTATTGTGGCCGATGATTTAAGCCCCAGTGAGACGGTGCAGATGGATAAGGAAAAAATTCTTGCTTTTGTGACGGTGCATGGTTCAACGAATTCTCATACGGCAATTCTGGCAAGAATGATGAATATTCCTGCGCTGATCGGCGTAGAGGTGGATTTGAATGAAATACATACGGGAATGAAAGCTGTGGTGGACAGCCTGAAGGGAGAAGTGATTTTTGACCCATCCGAGGATATTTATGCCGAAGCGGAGAAGAAGATTCAGGAGGAGCAGGAAAAATACCGGCTGCTGCAGTCATTAAAAGGAAAGGAAAATGTGACGCGTTCCGGCAGGAAGATTCATATTTTCGCGAATATCGGCAGTGTTTCGGATGTTGGTTATGTGCTGGAAAATGATGCGGGAGGAATTGGGCTGTTCCGCAGCGAGTTCCTGTATCTTGGCAGGGATGACTTCCCGACGGAGGAAGAGCAGTTTCAGGCATATAAACAGGTGGCACAGACGATGGCCGGCAAGAAGGTGGTTATTCGCACACTGGACATCGGAGCGGATAAGCAGGTGGATTATTTTCATCTTGGCAGGGAAGATAATCCGGCGATGGGGTACCGGGCAATCAGAATCTGCTTGAAGCAGCCGGATATTTTCAAGACTCAGCTAAGAGCATTGCTTCGTGCAGCCGTATACGGTAATATCTCCATCATGTATCCGATGATTATTTCCGTAGAAGAAGTGCGGCAGATTCAGGCTATCGTATCGGAAGTGGAGGCGGAGCTCAAGGAAAAGGAAATTCCGTATAAAATGCCGGAACAGGGCATTATGATTGAGACACCGGCAGCAGTTATGGTAAGCGATGAGCTGGCGGAGCTGGTGGACTTTTTCAGTATCGGAACCAACGATCTGACGCAATATACTCTGGGGGTGGACTGACAGTATTAGAGAGTGGTCGATTTCTATAATGCGCATCATAAAGCGATTTTGAGAATGCTTAGAATGGTGACGGAAAATGCGCACAAATGCGGGAAGTGGGTCGGTATTTGCGGTGAGCTGGGAGCAGATCTGGAACTGACAGAAGAATTTCTTCGCATGGGAATTGATGAGCTTTCCGTAGCGCCGTCGATGGTACTGAAGATAAGAAAGATTGTCAGAGAGTCAGAGGTATAAAGTGACAGACTGCCTGCAAAAGTGCAGATTAAATTTACTTCATGAAGATAAAATATAAGAATCATTACTCTTACGGAGCAGGTTATACAGGAATCTATAGCCTGCTCTTTTCGTGAGCAAAATCCGCTCAAAATCAAATCTTAAAAATCAGAAATATCCAAAATGATTCCGTAAAATGTCTGCAGATGCATTTGTTACAAAGATATAGCATGGCGGACAAAATTTCGTAAAATAATCTATTTTATGAAAAATATAAAATCTCCATTTCCCCAGAAAAAACAGGACTTTTTGTTTGACCTTATGTATCGTAGCATAATTTAAATAAAAATACAAGCTGTTTTTAAAACGATAAAAGCCTGTTTTCAGGGCCTTTTGCGAAAAAAGCAAGATCCACAGCTGTGATGAGAATTTTATGACCGTCAAAAAATGGTCGGAAAGGAGATGTCCTATGCCCAGACGGGGAGAAAATATCTACAAAAGGAAAGACGGGCGATGGGAGGGGCGGATTGCGGCCGCCTGCCTGTCCGGAAAACGAAAATACCGCTCCGTGTATGGAAAAACCTATGGGGAAGTGAAAAAAAAGATGGAAGAAGTCAGATGGGAGAAAGGAGGTGGAAGCGGAAGCTGCCGCATACGTATGGAAGAGGCCGTTGGCATCTGGTATGCGGATAAGAAGGAAGGATGGAAGGAAAGTACCTATGCCGCATACCGGCAGGTAATTGAGAAATATATTCTTCCGGAGCTGGGAGATAAACAGCTCTGTCAGATTGATGCGCGGGTCCTTCATCATTTTATTTCCGAAATTCGAACAAAAAGCCGGAAAAAAAAGCTTTCCGGCAGATATCAGTTCTATATTTGCGGGGTTGTCCTGCGGATCATGTCTCATATCCGAAAAAAAACCGGTCTTGCACTTGATATTCCGGAAAATCCGATTGGTACGGGGTATCAGCCGCCGGCTTTGCCTCCGGATGACGTAAGTCTGTCAAAACTGGAGAATTATCTTTTAAAGAATATCGCGGATGATACCTGTCTTGGAATTCTGACAGCGCTTCACAGCGGTTTGCGGATTGGTGAACTCTGTGCACTCACATGGGAGGAAATTGATCTGGAAAAAGAGATTCTTCATATTAGAAATAACGTACAGAGAGTACGCGATTATGACGGTCAAAAAAATAAAACAAAACTGCTTATATCTAATCCCAAAACTGCCTGTTCCGTCAGGGATATTCCGATTCCGCCGGCGCTTTCCGGACTGCTGAAAAACTACCGCCGTCAGTCAACCATGCCGCTTGTCAGCGGCGCAAGAGGGAAATGGATGGACCCCCGCACATTGCAGTATCGGTTTGGCAGGATTTTGGAGGAGTGCGGGCTTGGACATTTCAAATTTCATATGCTTCGCCATGCTTTTGCCACAAGATGCATGGAGAAAGGATTCGACAGCAAAAGTCTGAGTGAAATTCTGGGACACAGCAGCATTCAGATTACTTTGAATCTGTATGTGCACTCCACCATGCAGCAGAAGAGAAGGCTTATGGACAGAATCGAAACGTACACAGGCTGAGTAATATCAATTTGCTGAATAACTTCAGCCAGTCTATTTATTTTAACCTGTGAATTTCTGTTTTTAAGCCGTCAGAAATGTGGTCATATTTCAGGGAATTTGTGGACGGCATGGCAGGAAAGACTACAAAATACGGGATTTGCGGGAAATTAACTTGTAAAGTTTCATAAAATAGATTATTTTACGAAAAACCCAGGCGCAGGACGGCAGGCATCAGAATGCCGGTAAAAAACAAAGACATACAAAAGGTACTGGATGGTGACAGACATTGGATTCCTACATAGATATTCATTCCCATATTCTGCCCGGATTAGACGACGGATCGGAAAATTTTGAAATGAGCCTTCGAATGCTGCGACAGGCGGCGGAAGACCATATTGAAGAAATCATTCTGACACCCCACTATAAACCCATGCGCCGGAACCTGCCGCCGGAGAAAGTGCGGCAGGCTTTCCGGGAGCTGGAAGCGAGGGCAGAAGAAGCCGGAATTCCCATACGGCTGCATCTGGGCAGCGAAATCTATTACAGTTCGGAAGCGCTTGCGGCTCTGCGGGACGGAAATGCCCTGACAATAGCAGGAACCTCTTATGTGCTTGTGGAATTCAGTCCGCGGGAAGACCATGCCTATATCCGGGATGCGGCCTACAGTCTGCTTTCAGAGGGATATCTTCCGATTCTGGCCCATGTGGAGCGGTATGGAAGCCTGATGTCGAAGAAGACGAGGGTGGAGGCGCTGTATGACATGGGCTGTTACATTCAGGTAAATGCGGCGAGTATTACCGGAGCAAACGGACGGGAGAGCAGGCAGGACGTGAAACAGCTGTTAAAAAAAGAATTGGTTCACTTCGCGGCGACTGACAGCCACGATGACCGGAACCGGATGCCGGTCCTTTCCGGAGCGGCGGCATATGTAGCGAAAAAGTATGGGGAAGGGTACTGCGGCAGGCTCTTTGGAGGAAATGCGGATGTGCTGCTGGGAGGCGGTTATTTATAAATACAAATCAAAGGGAAAGGTTTGGAGGAACGCATGGAAGAGAGAAGAGATGCGGACGCAATTGAAATAGACCTGTTAGAACTGTTAGGCGTGCTTCTGGGACAGATCTGGTTGATTTTGGGCGTGGGACTGATGGCGGCATTAATCGGCTTTGCAATCAGCCGGTTTGTCATCACGCCGACCTATGAATCCACGACGAAAATTTACATTCTGAATAAAAACGAGAATACGACTGTAACCTATACGGATGTGCAGCTGGGAAGCCAGCTGACGAAGGATTATGCGGAGCTGATCAGCAGCCGGTATGTGCTGGAAGAGGTTATCCAGACGCTTGAACTGAAGATGGAATACAAGGACCTGCAGAGGAAAGTCTCCGTCAGAACACCGGAAGATACCCGCGTGATCTATATCACTGTAAAAGATAACGATCAGGTAATGGCGATGAATATTGCAAACAGCGTTCGGGAAGCAGCGAGCAGGCATATCGAAAACGTGATGGATATCGACGCAGTAAATGTAGTGGAGACGGCAAATATGCCGGTGGAGAAAGCCTCCCCCAGTTGTATGCGGTGGATGCTTGTCGGCGGGGCGCTGGGATGCTTTTTCGTGTGCGCGTTTCTGTTGATCCGGTTCCTGCTGGACGATACGATCAAATCCTCGGAGGATGTGGAAAAATATCTGGGACTGACGACGCTTGGTCTGATACCAGTCCGGGAGGACGGAACGGAGAAGGCGAAGCGGAAAAAGAAGGCAGGCAGATACGGAAGTACGGAAGGAAGGATTCGTGGTCATGGAGAAAGAACGTAGTGGGAATACCGGGGAGCCGGCAGGAAGAGAAAGGAACGGCGTGATGCAGGAGGTTACTCTGCGTTTCGGGGCGCCGCAGCTAAACGATTACCGGACAAAAGAAGCTTATAAGACACTGCGCACGAATATCGAGTTCAGCGGTTCGGATATCAGGGTGATTGCGATCACCAGCTGTACGCCCAACGAAGGAAAGAGCTCCGTCGCGATGGAGCTGGCAAAGGCTTTTGCGGAAGCCGGAAAAAAAACGATTCTGATCGATGCTGATCTGAGAAAATCCGTTCTGGTAGGACGGTATAAGACGGGGGCGGTCAGACACGGTCTGACACATGCGCTGATCGGCAGGGAGAAGCTGGAGAGTGTGATATGTCTGACAAATGTGCCGAATTTGTGCGTTATTTTTTCAGGTCCCGTGCCGCCCAATCCAAGTGAACTCCTGGGAGGAGCAAGGTTCCAGACAGCGCTGAAAGAACTGCGTCAGAGATTTGATTATGTGATTGTGGATACGCCGCCGCTTGGAAGTGTAATCGATGCGGCGGTGGCGGCCAGAAAATGTGACGGAACGATTCTCGTCATTGAGAACAATGCGATCAGCTATCATTTTGCTCAGCGTGTTAAAGACCAGCTGGATAAAACGGAAGGGCGCATACTGGGTGTGGTATTAAATAAGGTGGATATGAGCGCAAGGGGCTATTACGGCCACTATGGAAGATACTATGGGAAATATTACGGAAAGTATTATGGGAAATACGGGGAAGACACGCTTCCTTCTCAGGCGGAACCGCCGGTCAGAGAAAGGCGGAAGCATGCTGTGGGAGAGGGTAAGGAAACCATAGCGGAGCGTTCGGAACGAAGGCATGGCCGCAAAGAAGATGATTATGACTATAAATATGAAAAGGATGGCGACGGCGATCTGGAATATTTGTAGAAATATCTCTGCAGAATGACGGAAGGAACGGGAAAAGGATATGAAACAGAGCAGGATACTGGTGATATCGGTTATGGTCATAGATCTGATACTGATGGTGGTCTGTATAGTAGCCTATTTCGGTGAAGACAGAGTCAGGCCGGAATTTCGGTTCTTGGTGGATGAATATATCTACAGCTATGAAGACGGAGAAGAGAAGCTGTTAGAGAATATCCGTGCACGAGACGACCGTGACGGAGATATTACTGATCGGATTGTCATCGAGAAGATTACCGAAAACAGGGAAGGACATACCGTAGTTGTATACTACGCCGTCAGCGATTCCGCCGGAAACGTTGCGAAGATATCCAGAGTTTTTCTGGCGGATTTTGAAGAGCGGGAAAGCAGCATGGAAGAAGGCGCGGAGGTTTATGGTGAAGCGCCTGAGAGAACAACCGAAAGCCTGAAAGCGGCGGCCGGGATGAAAACCGTTTCCGATGGAGAATCGGGAGAGGCTTCACAGGGACAGGCCAGTGGAGAGCCGGAAATGTCAGGTGAGGAAAAAGACAGTGGAACCGGGGAAGAAGCCGGAGAAGAAAATCCGGATGGAGCCGACAGGGAAGCAAATGAAACGGAAGCCGAAAGGGAACAGGAAAGCTCCGATGAAAACGGCAGAGAAGAGGCAAAAGAACAGGAAACCGACCGTCCGGAACAGCAGACATTGTCCGGGCAGGAAGACCGGAGCGGGTATCCGGTCCTGACTCTGCGGGAGACGGAAGTGACGATTACGGCGGGAAATTCACCTCCCTGGACGGAGATCATAGAGATTCTGCGGGACGATAAAGACGATTATGCGACGCTTTACTATAACCTTTCAGTCAGCCGGTTCAACCGGAACGAGCCGGGTGATTATCCCGTTACCTTGTATACGGAGGATTCCGATGGAAACCGGTCCGATTCGGTGACGCTGCTGGTGCATGTGGTGTGAGTGATGAAAGATAAGAGAAAAAAAGACCTGCGGGCAAACGAAGAAAAAGAGTTTTTGCTGAACCCGGAAAGACTGAAAACAAAAAAAAGAAAAAAACGGTTTAAGAGACTGGCTCTGTGTTTTGGAATTCTGCTTGCGCTGATTCTGTCGGCAGGCGTATCAATTCTGGTTGTGGGAGCCGTCGGTAAATCCAGATTAAAGCAGGTTTCCGCGGAACAGCCGGAGCTTGCCTCAGCAGTTCTGGCGGAAGCGCCCGCGGAGGAGGAAGAAGAAATCTGGGAAGAGGGATGGGTCAAATACCAGGGGCAGATCTATGCCTATAATGAGGACATCATGACCTTCCTGTTCATGGGAATTGACAAACAGGACGGGACCGTGCGGGAGGTTGCGGAAGGAACGGACGGCGGTCAGGCCGATGCTCTTTTTCTGTTGGTGCTGAATCCCCATGACAGCCGGGCCAGCGTCATCGGAATTAATCGCAACACGATGACGGAAATCGATATCTATAACGGGGAAGGGGCCTATGTGAATACGGTTCTGGCACAGATAGCGGTTCAGCACGGTTTCGGAAACGGTGTGGAAAAAAGCTGTGAATATCAGAAGGAAGCGGTGAGTCGTCTGTTTTACAGCCTGCCCATACATGGATATGCGGCAGTGAATATGAGTGCAATTCCAGCACTCAATGATTTGGCCGGAGGAGTGGATGTGACGGTGCTTGAGGATATGACATCGGAAGCGCCGGCCTTTGTGAAAGGTGCTGAGGTGCATCTGGAAGGCGAAGACGCTCTGACCTATGTGAGACACCGGAATATGGACGAATTCGGTTCGGCGGACCAAAGATTAGCGAGACAGAAACAGTACCTGACGAACTTCATCAGTGCGGCAAAAACAGCAGTTAGTGAAGATATTTCTATGGTTGTGCGCCTGTATCAGACAGCGGCGCCGATGATGACGACGGATATCACGTTAGATGAGGCGGTATATCTTGCTTCGCAGGCATTGGATTACCGGTTGGGGGCGGAAGATTTCCATATGCTGGAAGGGAAAACGGTAATGGGAGAGCAGTTTGAGGAATATTACATAGACGAGACAGCACTGTATGAGCTGATACTGAAAATTTTTTATGAAAAAGTATGAAGTGTAAGAAGAAAATGAAAAGGCTGACCCTGACGGTGTCAGTCTGCACCGGAGGAACGCTTTGGTAAAAGGAGAAAAGGCATGAAGAGAGACAGAAAGCGGGAAAAAAGCATACGGCCCGGCGGCGGAAAAAGAGCCTTTGAACGGGGTTTCCTGCTGTTACTGGCCGCGGTCGTCTGTGCAGGATGCAGTGTATCCGGACAGAAAAAAGATGGAAGTAAGACGGGGGCCGGAGAGGAAAACGGTGCCGAAAGCGGAATGAATGCCGGACAGGAGACAGGCGGAAAGGAAACCGGAACAGATGCAGACGGAGCCGGACTGGAACAGGATGCGGAAGAAACCGGAATGTTCGGAGAATCGGCTGCGGACGGACATATTGATTTTGCCATGCTCAAAGAACAGAATCCGGAGATTTTCGCGTGGCTGTATATACCGGGAACCGACATTGATCTGCCGGTACTGCAAAGTTGTGTCTCGGATGAGTTCTATATTACGCATGACGCTGCGGGAGAAGAAAGCGGCGTAGGAGCGGTGTATACCGAGATGCCAAACCTGATGGATATGTGCGATTTTAACACGGTCATTCATGGAAACGATCTGGAAGAGGACGGCCCTCTGAAAGCGCTTCACCATTTCGAGGATGCGGATTTCTTCGTGGAGCATGAAACATTTTACCTTTACCTGCCCGACAATGTGCTGACCTATGAAATCTTCGCTTCTTATTACGATGAAGGGAGCGATATCCTGCGCCGGCATGACTACACTACCTTTGCGGGTTGTCAGGAATATCTGGATGAAATCTACGGGATGCGGAGCATGAACAGGAATTTTCGGGAAGGATGGGAAGGACTGACCCCCTGGCATTTCCTTGTAACACTGAACGGCCTCATCCGGGAGGATGGAACGCAGTACGTGGTGATCGGGGCGCTGACGGAAGACGCCGCCGGAAAAATAGACCGGATCATCTATGAGTAACGGATGAAAGGCGCCGACATGCCTGCAGGAAACGGGTATATGCACTTGCGGAGAAGGAATCTTAATCGAACAGGAAGAATGATATTGACATCTTCGGATGTTGATATAGATACCACACTTAAAATGAAGAAAGGAGGAGGATGCCCATGAAAAAATTAGCAGCTTTACTGGCAACATCAGTATTGTTTGTTTCCATGACCGTATCCGCGGCGGGTTCACCGTCAGCGGCGGTAGTAGCTTCTAAAGCGCCCGCAGCGTCTTCATCCGCGCCGACATATGTCAGCGAAGGATTCGCGAATGCGGCGCAGGCCCAGGCGGCAGCAGAGAGAGGAATGGACGCTGGAGAGTATTACAACAACGCGCGTACCTATATACCGTGAGTAGCGGATGCAGTGCGGATGGGACAGGGAGGAAAGATCCTGATTAATGGCGTTCCGACAAACCTGACAGCTTCGCTTGCGAAGGTGAATAAGGCGATGGCGGAGAGCGCAATGGGACAGGCTGCGGCGCTCGGCGGGAAACTGCTGAACGTAGTAAACGTAACCTTCCCTGGAGCGAACTACAGCGTAGCAACTGTAAACTTCTATGTAAAAGGCCTTGCCAATGGCGTAAAGGTAGCGGCGAGACAGTATGTGAACGGCGCGTGGATAGAAGTGGAAGTGGTAGAGTCAAGAGCAGACCATGTGGTACTGAACCTGAAAGGGAACGGACCGGTGGCTTTTGTAGCGCTGCCATAGAAATAAGGTAATTGATTTTGGGAGTATTCCCAGAACCTGAACTCTGAAAACATAATTCCAAAAAAGTGTGGGAAAGACCGGGCCGCCGCTGAGGCGGCGGCTGCAGGCCTGAAAAAGAGCAAAAGTGAAGTGACAGGAAATGAATAACCGGAAAGAAAAAGCGGGAACAGATTTGCGGTTCCGACGGCTGACGATTTTGTGCGGCTGGTTATTATGCGTGGCCGGGTTTCTGGCAGGAGCGTTTATGATTTTCGGAGTATCCGGCAGATATAATTTAAGAAAAGAAGCTGTCAGTTATGCGGCCGGAATGAGAAAAGCCACGCAGGCGCAGGAAGTGGCTCCGGAGGAAGAAGAATGGCAGGAAGGCTGGGTCAGATATCAGGGAAAGACCTGGCGCTATAAAGAGGATATCCTGACCTTTCTGTTCATGGGAATCGACAGGGAGGGAATTGTGACGGAAAATGCATCCTCCGGAGAAAAAGGAGGAGGCGGGCAGGCCGACGCTCTGTTTCTGGTAATATTGGACCCTTATGAGGAGGCTGTGAAGATTCTGCCCATTAACAGGAGTACGATGACACAGGTCATTTGCTATGATGAAGAAGGAACCGGAAGGAATACGCTGGAAGCTCAGATCTGCGTGCAGTATGGCTTCGGGGATGGAGGAAGAAAGAGCTGCGGATATCAGATTGAAGCGGTCAGAAAACTCCTTTATGAGATTCCGATTAACGGATATATTGCGGTTGACATGGGCGTAATTCCCATCGTTACCGACGCGGTGGAAGGCGTTGATCTGACAGCGCTTGGAGATGTCAGAAATGAAAAGAAGGAAATCATCCTCCGGGAAGGGGAACAGGTACATTTGACCGGGGAACTGGCATACTGGTATGTCAGGGACCGGGATGTGGCCAAAGAGCTGTCAGCGGATGAACGTCTGGAAAGACAGAAACAGTTCCTGACGGAGTTTCTTGATAAAGCAGGGGAAATTGTACGGCAGGATATTATGATGCCGGTGAGAATATTCAATGAAATAGCCGGCAGGGCGGTGACGGACATCACGGCGGATGAGATAGTATATCTGGCTGCCACAGCTGGAAATTACCATTTCGATGCCGACCAGGTTTATACAATACCTGGAGAGAGTGTCAGCGGGGAAGAAAATGAGGACAGTGAGTTCGATGAGTTTCATGTGGATGAAGACGGGTTGTTTGAGTTGATTCTGGAGCTTTTTTATGAGCCGGTGGAGGATTAAAGAATACGGATTGTTGATATGCACCGGTATGGAAAACAGTGGACAAATCAGATCTTTGTGCATAGGAGACGGAGAGGGGACGACATGAATCCGGCAGAAGAAAAAGATAAATTGGTCATGAGGTCAAAGAAAATCGTGAACCTGTATATTGTGCTGATGTTCGCGCTTGTCTGGTTCTGCTATTATAACCAGTTTGTTTTCGGTGCAAA
>ERZ779637.1072-NODE-1072-length-12902-cov-6.329338_pt1 | contig 12902 bp, 12 predicted proteins | sample MGYA00514196_ERZ779637 | MGnify/ENA primary metagenome ERZ779637 (study PRJEB29562, sample SAMEA4376700) | mouse gut metagenome | isolation source: Cecum | study: EMG produced TPA metagenomics assembly of the A DSS colitis mouse model was used to assess the... | reverse complement strand
TCAATGTGGGCCTGCTCATCATATTCTGACAGTAACATGGAACATACCTCCTCGCGGTTTTCTCTTAAGATTTTCTCCAGTATTCCTTCGTTGATACATTCTTCCACGGCATGATCAACGGCGTCTTTAATCGGCATTTTACGATCTGTATTCTCTCTGACTTTTCCGATAAAAATAGAATATTCCTCAAGCTTGCGGCACTTTCGCATAATTTCCTGGTTCTGCCCGTGGTTAATATTCAGCATAACCGCATGGCAGTCGATCGCCGCATTTTCCATGTTCATTCCCTCCGGAAATGCGCTGTGTAAATGGAATACCTGACGTTCCGGCTGTTGATTTGTTCCGTTATAAAAAACCAGAAACTGCGGAAAAGGAAGCTTAATTTGTTTACTGCTGTAAACATCCTTATCGATTGCCGACAGTATCTTACGGTACAAATCCGCAAAATAGAACAATCCACGCAAAGGAAGATTCGGACTAAAAGTACTCTGATGCTCGTAAAGATTGAGGATATCCTTAACCAGAAAGGATACGTCATTCTTCATTCCCATATATACCGCATCTTCCAGGGTATTAATCTCCATATCCTCCGGGTTATCATAGTCCGTGCCGTTAACCGCATTGTAAAGCTGCAGCAGGTCTTCTTTCTCCCGAAAGATCAATTTGAACAGTCGGTCCTTATACTCCCTGTTCACATTATTTCGTTTATTTGTCATATGCCACCTCCATTATAAGTTTTTTTTGTAATTCCTGCAATACTGAAATTTGGCTGATAAGGCCGGAATTTGTAGAAATTATGAGATTAATTTCTTAGATCATAAGAAGTTCTTGAAACATAAAAATAAAGCTGCCAGTTTCACACGACAGCTTTACTTTATCGTAATATCATTTACTTGTCAAGATAATATGCAGAAGAACCACTCTTTCATTCTTTGTAATATTTTACGAATACAGTCAAAAAAGAACCTGGCAGACAAAAACGTCCGCCAGATTCTTTTTTCACAATTCTCTTAGAAATACTTCCTGCAGCCCCAGAGATTATTTTTCTTCAAATCCAGGTACTCGGCGTAAGCACGTTCCAAAATCTGCTTCTCATTGGCAAATTTTAAAAGATGATATGCCTCGTGGTATTTGTAAAATCCTGAGTCCACAAAAAATTCTTCACGCTGTGGTTTGCTGTAATAGCTGTCCGCCATCATCAGATACCAGTGTACTTCCTTCTCCACGGTATCCTCCGGCACATTAAAAGAATATTCACTTTTTCCAATATACTTAATAATGGATGCCTTCGCACCTGACTCTTCCAGAACCTCTCTTAAAGCGGTTTCCTTATACTCCTCACCCTGCTCTACAGTTCCTTTCGGCAAGACCCATCCTTCATATTTATTCTTAAAATTCTTATAAAGAAGAAGGATCTTTCCTCGAAAAATAACCACACCGCCACAGCTGGTTGCTTCAATCATTGCAATTTCCTCCTGAACTGGTGTGTCTTATGACTTAAGAACAGTATATTGCAAATTGCAGACTATGGCAATCATTTTATGCAAAGACACCCGATTTTATTCAGCAAAATAAGCGTCAAACAGACGTTTCGCAATCGGAACCGCATAATCTCCGCCGGAGCCGGCGCCTTCAATGATAATTGTCACGCAGACCTCCGGATTATCTGTCGGCGCAAAACCGGTAAACCATGCATGGGAATCTCCTTTGGAATTATATTCTGCGGAACCCGTTTTCCCTGCGGCCGTATAATCCAGTCCCGATAATACGGTGGCGGTTCCCCCGGTAACCACTTTTTCCATCATCCCCGTTAAAATTTCCGCCTCCTCCGCAGAAAGCAGCCGCCCGTAAGAAGAAGGAGGAAACCGCTTTATATTACTGCCCGCGCTGTTTTCCACATAATCAATTACGTATGGCTTCATCAGAACGCCGTCATTGGCGATGGCGCAGGTCAGCATGTTCAGGTGAAGCGGCGTGATCTGGGTTTTTCCCTGGCCGATAGACGTCTGCATCATTTCCTCGGCGCCCATGCCTTCTTCCATATGCACGGAGCTTTTGGAATAATTCAGCTTTACGGGAAGCTCCTGATCAAACAAAAGCCCGTTTAAGGTCTGCCGGAAAGCGGTCCGGTCAAGACTTGTACCGATATTGGCAAAAGAAGAATTACAGCTTCTGGCAAAAGAAGTGATAAAATCTTCGCTTCCGTGATTCGTGCCGTGATAACAGGAAATCGTGTGTTCCTCCAGTTTGAAACGGCCGCTGCATTGAAAATGGTAATTGCCATAAGTATTCGGATTCTCCCGGATATATTCCAAGGCCGTAATAATCTTAAAAGTAGAACCGGGAGGATACAGCCCCTGGGTGGCCCGATTTAAAAGCCTGCCGCTTTCCGTATCGCCCGCAAGCTCTTCCCACATGGCGTCCACTTCATTGGGATTAAAATCCGGCTTTGACACCATAGCCAGAACCTTTCCGGTGGACGGCTCCGTAATAATAATCGCCCCGTCATAAACTCCGAGCGCTTTATAGGCAGTTTCCTGCAGTTTCACATCCAGCGTGGTAAACACATCGTCTCCCGGATTTTTTACTCCCGCCATATCATTGACAACCTTATCGGAAATCGGCGCGTTGCTGTTAATCAGGTAATAATTGGCCTGCGCTTCGATTCCTGTACGCCCATGCGTTGAAAATCCCACTACATGAGAAAACATTTCATCGTAAGGATACATTCGAGTCTCATTTTCCTCACCGTCCAAATCAGAGTACGCTAAGACTTCTCCGTCTCTTGCATAAATGGACCCCCTGTAATTTTGTGACAATAAAAGTTCCTGCCTGGAATTATAACTGTTATTAAAAATCTCCTGTTCGTTGGTCGCCACAAAATAGCATAAATACCCCATCATTCCCAAAAACAGAATGACAAAAAAATACGTAGTCAGTAAGACCTCAAGATTCTTTTTAGTTTTCCTCCCGGAAGTCCGTTTCCGCCCGGGAGACGGTTCTTTTGCCTGTGCTCCGTCTTTTTTGATTCCCTTTTCTAAGAACACGTTTTTCTTCCTCCTGCTGTCTTAAAATATAAAATCCCTGTACCAGATAAAACAAAATCAAAGTCGTTAAAACCGAACTGCCTCCATAGCTGACCAGCGGCAGCGTCACGCCGGTTAACGGAATAAACTTAATTCCTCCTCCGATGGTCAGAAATACCTGAAATATATAGACGATCCCAAGGCCATAGGCCGTCAGCTGGAAAAATCTGTCTTTAAGCCTTAAAGAAATGTTCATGATCATAATAAAGCAGCTTAAACAAATCAGAATCAGAAACAATCCGAATACAACGCCCATTTCTTCGCATACGGCGGAAAAAATCGAATCTTTCTCCACATAAGGAATAGAATCCGGGGTTCCCGAATAAAGCCCCATTCCAAACCAGCTTCCGCTTCCGATCGCAAATAAGGACTGGGTAACCTGATATCCCTGGCTGTCAATGTAGGTCCAAGGGTCCAGCCACGCCTGCACTCGCACCTGCACATGTCGGAACACCCGCCAGGCAATTACCGAAGCTAACGCGCCTCCTCCCATACCCAGAAGCAGATACAGATAATTGCGGGTCGCCGCAAAAACCATAAAAACAAATACCACAAAAAAAATCAGGGCGCTTCCCAAATCTTTAGACGCCACCAGAACTACCACATGCACCGCGGCAATAACCGTTGTAAGCGATAGATTTAAAAACGAAGTATCTTCCATTAACGAAGCGGCAAGGAAAAACACAAAAACAATTTTTACAAATTCCGAAGGCTGGAATGTGATTCCTGCAATCGTAAAAGAAAGAAGGGAACCGTGCGTAACCTGACCCAAAATCAATACGCCGCTAAGCGCCGCCGTTCCCGCAAGCGCATAAGTCCACCGCAGACTTTTGAGGAATTTCATTTTCTCCAGACAATACGGCACAAACATAGCAAAGACCATGGAAAAAAGAACAATCACGAACTGCCGCATGGCCCGGTCAAAAGAAAGCCTGGAAAGTATCAGGAAACCGACGCCCAAAAGCATGCACATGTTATTGACAAGCAAACGGTTGGACCTCGGATACATCATTCTGGTCATAACAATAATTCCAAACAGCAAAAGCTGTACGATCCCGTAAAAAAACAGATATTCCAGATTCCCGCTTTTAAGACAAATCGTTAAAAATCCTGCAAACTGAATAAAAAACAACACAATATACTGCCTTGTGTAAATACCGCTTCGGGAAGCCTCGTCCTTAAAACGGAATACGGCAAACCCTTCATAGGTATACAAAGCCATGAAGATTGTAATGAAATATTTGGATAACTGAACGATATATTCCTGCATTGTATTATTCTACCCCACGCTTTTCATGTCCCGTTGTATACGCAAAATCAGGTTCGCTTTCTTCCGCTCCCCCATCCATAAAAAAGTCCAGAATCTGTTCCGTCTGGGCCGCGGTCTCCGTTGTAAACTGCAGACGTTTCAAACAGCCTTCGTACTCCTGCAGACTCTTGTGCAAAGAAACGGGAAGACAGTTCCAGATAACATTATAACAATGGCTGCATACGGTTTCTACCGGGAAATCATGGCGGTACCGGTCCGTTAATGTTACGGTCTTCGTGATTCCATCCTGACATCGTCCCGCCGTTTTTAAAACACAATTTGCCGTGACCATCATAGGAATCCTCCCGTATACAACCTGTTCATACAAAACGTCCGGCGTCTGTTTCATTAATTGCTTTTTCTCACGAAGATTTAACTCATAGGGCAGGCAAACGGTATCCGGACAAATTCCCTCTACCGACCCGAAAAAGCGAACGGCCGATTCGTTAAACCCATACATTCCCGCATCAAAAGCAGCCGGCAGTCCGAAACTCTTCCGTTTTGCAAGCCATCCTAACTCTTCAAAATTGCGAACCAGAAAACCGGCAATCGGTTCCTTTTTTATCTGTTCCCACAGCTTCTCAAAATAAACTTCATCACGCTTCCCCGCTACAAACGGAAGTGCGGCAAACAGCGGTGTCTTATTCCGGCATTCGGACAATTCCATGCATCTTTTTGTATCTTGTGCCATCTTAAGATATAGATCGCTGTCCATATAAATGCGCCGCAGCGCATTAAATTTCTTTCTGCAGGCTTCCCATTGCTCCGGGGTAGAAACAAAAACGCAGAAACCGGCCGGTTCTTTTACTGCCGGCTTTTTCTTTTCTTTTAGTATTTCCGCTTTCTTTGTTTTTCCTGCAAAATTGTTCTTAACGGTATCATTCTTTTGCTTCAGAATTGCATCTTCCAAGAGAGCGGCGGCTTCCCGACGAAGTTCATTGATCGCTTTCAGAGGAACAAAGATATTTTCATCTGCCTGAATCCGACATTCTTTTACCTCAAAAAAAGTATTTCCAAACCGGCAGATCCTCTCTTTTAAAACGGAATGTTCCACCGGCTGCTTTAAGGACGCTTCAACCACCGGTCCATTCACCGTAACTTCCTGATTCCGACAGTACAGGGTCAGACTTAAAGGCTTTCCGATTCTGCCATAAACAACTGCTGTGATTTCCGTCTTTTCTTCAGCCATTAGAAACGCTTCCCGGACTTCTTCCAAAACAGACTCGTCGTTTCCGGAATACGCCGGAGAAGACAACGTAATCATTTCGCTTCCGTTATGCCGGAAATAATAACCGCTTTCCACCCCGCTGCGGATATAGATGGAAGAAAGCTTTTTCAGATCCTCCGGTTCAACCGGCCGCTCTTTATCTCCATATTCATAAAAAGCGTCTATATATTTCCGGTAAATGGACGTAACGCCCGCCGCATATTCCGGCTTTTTCATTCTTCCTTCTATTTTGAACGAATCGATTCCTGCCCGAATCAATGCAGGAATATACTCGACGGTACACAAATCCTTCAGACTCAGGGGATAACTTTCTTTTGTAAAATACTGCTTCCCTTCCACCCTCATCCGGTAGGGAAGTCTGCAGGGCTGCGCACACCGCCCCCTGTTACCGCTCCTTCCTCCCGCGATACTGCTGAAAAGACACTGGCCGGAATAACAATAACACATGGCGCCGTGGATAAACGTTTCCAACTCCAGCTTTGTTTCCCTTTTAATCGTCTTTATCTCTTCCAAAGAAAGTTCTCTTGCCGGCACAATGCGAACGGCTCCCTGGCTTTTGAAAAAGGCGGCTCCCTCCGTCCCCGTAATCATTGCCTGGGTGCTGATGTGCAGAGGAAGAAGCGGAAAATGTTCACGCACATAAGAAAATACGCCCATGTCCTGAATAATAATGCCGTCCAGGCCTTCCTCATAAAACGGCGTAAGATATTCTTTCATTCCGGAAAATTCCGATTCCTTAACCAGCGTATTCAGAGTCAGATAAACCTTCCGTCCCGAAAGATGCGCGTAACGGATCGCCCGGCATAATTCTTCCGTGGAAAAATTATTGGCATAAGCCCGTGCGCTGAATTTTTCTCCGCCCAGATAAACGGCGTCCGCCCCGGCATGGACTGCGCCCAGAAAGCTTTCGTAACTGCCGGCCGGTGCAAGCAGTTCCACTTTTTTATCTTTCATACTTACCCCATTCCAAAATAAAAGCTGCCTTTTAACAAGACAGCTATCCTTTACGTTCCTTTTTGTATTCTTTCAGTTCCGTCTCCAGCCGAACCATTTTCTTACCGTTCTCATTCAATTCCGACTGCATGTCCCGCAGATTCTTTTCCGTCGTTTCAAGTTTAATCTGAGCGGCAATCAGTTCATGTTTTAAATCATATAATTCTTTTTCTTTGGACTGAATGTCTTCCTCCAGAATACCGATCTGTTTCTTAGCTTTAAAATAATCGTCCGCAATGTTCAATTCCAGCAAAACGTTCTGGGTCTCCATGGACTGACGCCTGTAACTGTCCAACCGGCTGTATTCCGCAATTTTATTATTAATATAAGAAGCTACCTTTTGAAGATATTCCACACTTTCATAACCACTTAAAGTAAATACCTTTCCGCCGATAATTACTTCCGTATCCGTCTTAGATATAGCCATATCCGTACCCCTCAACATGCAATACATCCTGTATGTTCCTGCGAATAGAAATGCCGGGAAAATTCATAGTTATCTTTATTTTACACTATATATGCCGTCTGTGCAATAGCCAATACACAACATTTATTATAAATCCTGTTAAAGCGATATCTCAAGACCAAAGTGCGCATAGGCCGCTTCCGTTACCACCCGTCCTCTGGGAGTACGGTTTATCAAACCGCATTTTATTAAAAACGGTTCATAAACATCTTCAATGGTTCCCGCGTCCTCTCCGGTTGCCGCCGCCAGTGTATCGAGTCCCACCGGGCCGCCCTTAAACTTCTGTATCATAGTTAAAAGCAGATTGCGGTCTACGTGGTCCAAACCCAGTTTATCCACATCCATCAGATCCAGGGCGGTATCCGCAACCTCCCGCGTGATTTTTCCGTCATACTGTACCTGCGCGAAATCCCGAACCCTTTTTAAAATTCGGTTGGCAAGGCGGGGCGTTCCCCGGCTTCTTCTGGCAAGCTCCACGGCTCCCGCTTCTTCAATGGGCACCTGCAAGATATTGGCGGAGTGCTTAATAATCTGTGTTAACTCTTCCACCGAATAAAATTCCAGACGATGAATCACACCGAAACGATCTCTTAAGGGCGCCGTTAACAGACCGGCTCTTGTAGTGGCTCCCACCAGAGTAAACTTCGGCAGTTCCAGACGGATTGAACGGGCGGAGGAACCCTTCCCGATCATTATGTCAATGGCAAAATCCTCCATAGCGGGATACAATACTTCTTCCACCTGTCTGTTCAGACGGTGGATTTCATCCACAAATAAAAGATCGCCTTCCTGCAAATTATTTAAAATAGCAGCCATCTCACCCGGCTTTTCGATGGCGGGCCCGCTTGTCACCTTCAGATTCACGCCCATTTCATTTGCTATAATGCCGGCCAGAGTCGTTTTTCCAAGACCGGGCGGCCCGTAAAAAAGCACATGGTCCAACGCGTCGCTTCTCTGTCTTGCAGCTTCAATATATACTTTCAGATTCTTTTTTGCCTTTTCCTGTCCGATATAATCCTTCAGAAACTGCGGGCGCAAAGACCCTTCTATTTTACTGTCTTCTTCCGTAAAATTCGTTTCAATCATTCTGCGTGCCATAGCTGCCAACTCTTATCCTTAAAAAATGTTTTTTAATGCCGCCTTCAAAATTGCTTCGGAGTCCATTCCTTCAGCCCCCTCGACTCCATTGACGGCTTTTAAAGCCTCCGCGGACGAATAACCCAAAGCGGTCAGCGCCTCCACGGCTTCCTTCTTCTGTGCATTTCCTGTTCCGGCAGGGCCCGCCGGAATATCCGCCGTTTCTTTCCTGAAAATGTCTTCCGTCTTGACTTTATCCTTCAATTCAAGAATCAAACGCTGCGCCGTTCTCGCCCCGACTCCCGGCGCCTTTGCAATTGCCTTTGCATCCCCCGAAAGAATGGCAAATCTCAGGGAATCGGCATCCATTACGGATAGAAGGGCAAGCGCCCCTTTCGGTCCGATTCCGCTTACCGTTATGCATTTTTTAAACATTTCCAGATCATCTTTTTTCAAAAAGCCATAAAGCAGAAACGCATCTTCCCTCACATGGGTGTATGTATAAATCTTAACTTCGCTGCCCACAGGCGGAAGATAACCCAGCACATTTCCCGCCACGTAAATGTTATAACCGATAAATCCGGCTTCCACAACCACGGAATCCTCTTTCACATCCGCCAAAATGCCTCTTATATACGCAATCATACACGATTCCTCTCTATTCTGTTCAGATACGGCTGAAGAACTACCGCCAGAAAACCGATCAGCCAGCCTGTCAGAATTCCCGCCAGCAGCAGATACGGAATATAGAAAAAAACGCCGACTGTCTTTACCACGAACGCCGCAATCAAAATCTGTCCCAGATTATGAAAAACGCCGCCCGTGACGCTGACCCCTTTAACGGTAAATGAATTTGTTTTCTTCGCCAGCCACATAAAAAAGAAGCTTAACATTCCTCCCGCCAGACTGTAACAAATCGAATATAGATTTCCGAACAGAAAACCGGCCAGAAAAATCCTCGTTATATTCAGTCCCAGGGCTTCCTTTGTCCCTCCATAATAAAGACACAGCACAACAGCCAGATTGGCAAGTCCCAGTTTAATTCCCGGAATTCCAAATCCAAAGGGAATTAAGGATTCCACATAGGAAAGAAGTAAAGTAAAAGCCAGAAGAAGGCCCATATTAATTGTTTTTTTCATTCCGCTTCTCCCGCTCAATATGCAACCGCGTCAGTTTCTCCTCCCAACGCCCCCGTAACGGTTACGGCAAGCCTGTGCGGAAGACAAATCAGACTTTCCCCTTCTCTTGAAATGGCTTTTTGTTTCCTGCAAAGGCCGTCCGGACAGTCCGCTTCTTCAATCCAGGCTTTTCCCTCTCCGATTATCAGGAGATTATAGCCGTTTTCACTGATCATGGGAATTCGGGCTTCCTTCCGGAGAGAATAGCTTCCCTTCTCTTCTCCGTCCAGCGTCACAACCACGAAAGCGCCTTCCCGTGCTCCCGCCGTATTCTGCCAGATTAAAAGCAACAGCGTGACGGCAAACAGTCCGGTAATCAGAAGCCTGTCGTTACGTTTAACTTTTTTCTGCTTCATAAGTCCTTCCCTGCCTCTAAAGCCAGCACTTTTTTTCTGACTGCCAGAAAACACAGCAGATGCGCCGCAAAGGTAATTGTCCAGGTTACGGGATAGGACAGATACAACACGAAAAGCGATCTGTTCGCCGCAAATATTGTAAACACCCATAAAACCCGCAGACCGCATGCCCCCGTTAAGGATACGACCATCGGCATAACCGCATACCCCATCCCCCGCAGGACGCCTACCATTACATCCATTAAGCCGCACAGAAAATAAGTCGTGCAGATGACGGACAGACGCACCATGCCGTATTGAATTACATCCACGTCAGAGGAATACATACCTAAAAGATATTTTCCGAAAAAGCTGGCTCCGTTTCCCAGAACCAGGCCGACAATCGTGACCATACCCAGACATATGCCCATGATTTTATATACGCGTCCGTATTTTCTGGCTCCTATATTCTGGCCTGCAAAGCTTAAAGCCGTCTGATGCAGCGCGTTCATTGCCGTATAAACAAATCCTTCTATATTGGCCGCCGCCGTATTGCCCGCCATGGCCACCGAACCGAAGGAATTGACGGAGGACTGTATCAGGACATTGGAAATGGAAAAAACAGACCCCTGCAGTCCGGCCGGAATCCCGATTTTCATGATTTTTAAAAACTTATCCGGGTAAAACCGCAGCCTGCTCCATTCCAGCCTGTAACTGCCCTCGGACCGCATCAGGCAGCGGATAATCAGCGCCGCCGAAATAACCTGGGAAATCACCGTGGCAAGAGCCACTCCCGCCACGCCCATATGGAAATAAATAACAAAAATAAGGTTTAAAATCACGTTGACAACACCGGCCGCCGTCAGATAATACAGAGGCCTTTTCGTATCCCCTACGGCCCGCAAAATGGAACTTCCGTAATTATAGAGAAGCATCACCGGCATCCCCGCGAAATAAATTCTCATATATAAAACGGAATAATCAAGAACATCCTCCGGAGTTCCCATCATGGCAAGCAAAGGACGGGAAAGGAAAAAACCGATTACGGCAAGCAAAAGGCCGCCGGCCGCCGCTGTCAGGACCGCCGTATGAACCGTTTCTCCGATCTCCCGCTCCTGATTTCCGCCGTAAAATCTTGCTACCAGTACATTGGCGCCTACGGACAATCCCATAAACAGATTTACCAGAAGATTAATCAAAGAACTGGTGGCGCCCACAGCCGCTAACGCATGGTTTCCGGCAAAACGTCCCACAACGACAATGTCCGCCGCGTTAAACAGCAGCTGTAAAATTCCGGAGAGCATAAGCGGCACCGCAAATACCACAAGTTTTCCTGTCAGCGGCCCGCTGCACATGTCTATCTCATACTTTTTGGATCTGCTATGATTCCTTAACATGACTTACGCCTTCTTACTTATTGTTAATATAATTTACAAGACCTTCCGCCCGGATAATTCTCTGCATAAATTCGGGAAAAGCCTGTCCCTGATACGTAATTCCCTTCGTTACATTGGTAATCAGGCCGGAATCAAAATCCACTTCCACTTCATCTCCGGCTTCGATTCCTTTTGCCGCTTCGGCACACTCCACGATGGGCAGCCCGATATTAATGGAATTCCGGTAAAAAATACGCGCAAAGGTCTCCGCGATCACGCATCCGACTCCCGCCGCCTTAATTGCAATCGGCGCATGCTCTCTGGATGAGCCGCATCCGAAATTTTTATCGGCAACGATAATGTCCCCTTTTTTCACCTTTTTTATAAATTCCGCATCCAAATCCTCCATACAGTGGGAAGCAAGCTCCGCCGGTTCCGAAGAATTCAGATACCTTGCCGGAATTATTACGTCCGTATCCACGTTATCTCCATATTTAAAAACAGTTCCATGCGCTTTCATAAAAGTCCTCCCTATCATTTCATTATTTTCATCTATTCATTAACGTTCCTTAAAGCCGGCAGGGACAGGAAATCTTTCCGGTCACGGCGCTTGCTGCCGCTACCGCCGGGCTGGCCAGATAAATCTCCGATTTAACGTGTCCCATACGCCCCACAAAATTCCGGTTTGTGGTGGAAACGCACCGTTCCCCTTCCGCAAGAATCCCCATATATCCGCCCAGACACGGTCCGCAGGTAGGCGTACTTACCACGGCTCCCGCCTGCAGGAAAATTTTAAGAAGTCCTTCTTCCATTGCCTGCATATAGATAGCCTGGGTAGCCGGAATAATAATGCAGCGCATCCCCTTTGCCACATGGCGGTCCTTTAACACCCTGGCGGCCGTTCTTAAGTCGTCAAGACGACCGTTGGTACAGGACCCGATCACCACCTGGTCGATCCGGATATCCTCCGTAATTTCATCGATCGTTTTTGTATTCTCCGGCAGATGCGGAAATGCCACGGTAGGCCTTAAGGCGCTTAAGTCAATCGTATATTCTTCGTCATAGACGGCGTCCGCATCGGCTTCATAAACCTTGAATTCACGCGCGGAATGTTCTTTCATATAAGCGGCGGCAAGTTCGTCCACCGGAAAAATACCGTTTTTGCCGCCGGCTTCGATCGCCATATTCGCAATGGTAAAACGGTCGTCCATGGTAAGATTTTTAATACCCTCGCCAACAAATTCCATGGATTTGTAAAGTGCGCCGTCTACTCCGATCATACCGATAATATGTAAAATCACGTCTTTTCCGCTGACCCATTCGGAGGGTTTGCCGACCAGATTAAACCGGATCGCCGAAGGAACCTTAAACCATGCCTTCCCCGTAGCCATGCCGGCCGCCATATCCGTACTGCCCACGCCGGTGGAAAAAGCGCCCAGCGCTCCGTAAGTACAGGTATGGGAATCCGCGCCGATAATTACGTCTCCGGCAACCGTCAGTCCTTTTTCCGGAAGAAGGGCATGTTCAATTCCCATCTCACCCACTTCAAAATAGTTCGTAATCTCGTTCCGGTAAGCAAACTCACGTACGCATTTGCAGTGCTCTGCGGATTTAATGTCTTTATTCGGTACAAAATGATCCGGTACCAGCGCAATTTTATCTTTGTCAAAAACGCCTGAAACCTTCATTTTATCCATCTCTTTAATGGCTACGGGACTGGTAATGTCATTTCCCAGCACCAGATCCAAATCGGCCTCAATAAGCTGCCCTGCTTCTACACTCTCAAGGCCGGCATGCGCCGCCAGTATTTTCTGTGTCATTGTCATTCCCATGAAATTCTCCTCCTGCTCCTTC
>ERZ779637.1071-NODE-1071-length-12906-cov-7.908256_pt1 | contig 12906 bp, 21 predicted proteins | sample MGYA00514196_ERZ779637 | MGnify/ENA primary metagenome ERZ779637 (study PRJEB29562, sample SAMEA4376700) | mouse gut metagenome | isolation source: Cecum | study: EMG produced TPA metagenomics assembly of the A DSS colitis mouse model was used to assess the... | reverse complement strand
ACGAGATCGTAGATGCTATGGTCAAAAAGTTTGGATATAAAAATGTTATGGAAGTGCCGAAGCTCGATAAGATTGTGATTAACATGGGCATCGGTGAAGCAAAGGAAAATGCAAAAGTTTTGGAATCCGCGGTAAAGGATTTGGAAACCATTACCGGTCAGAAAGCGGTCCTTACGAAAGCCAAGAATTCCATCGCCAACTTCAAAATCAGGGAAGGCATGCCTATCGGCTGCAAAGTTACGCTTCGCGGCGAGAAAATGTATGAGTTCCTTGACCGTCTCGTAAACCTTGCGTTACCCCGTGTCCGTGACTTCAGGGGCGTAAACCCGAATTCGTTTGACGGCAGGGGCAATTATGCGCTGGGCATTAAGGAACAGCTTATCTTCCCCGAAATCGAATACGATAAGATTGACAAGGTAAGGGGTATGGACGTCATTATCGTTACGACGGCGAAGACGGACGAGGAAGCACGTGAATTGTTGCGATTATTTAACATGCCGTTTCAGAAATAAGAGGAGGTAAATTCATGGCTAAGACAGCAATGAAAATTAAACAGCAGCGTAAACCCAAGTTCTCTACGAGAGCATATAACCGTTGCAAAATTTGTGGTCGTCCACATGCTTATTTAAGGAAATACGGAATTTGCAGGATTTGCTTCCGTGAGTTAGCATACAAAGGACAGATTCCCGGCGTGAAAAAAGCAAGTTGGTAAAGCGATAAGAAGGAGGATACGAAATCATGACAATGAGTGATCCGATTGCAGATATGCTTACAAGAATCCGTAACGCTAACACTGCAAAACATGATACAGTGGATATTCCGTCTTCCAAAATGAAGCTGGCGATTGCACAGATTCTCTTGGACGAGGGATACATTAAGAAATATGACGTAATTGAAGACGGAAATTTCAAGACCATCCGTGTTACCCTAAAATATGGCGCGGACAAGAACGAAAAGATTCTTACAGGTCTTAAGAGGATTTCCAAACCGGGTCTGCGTGTGTATGCAGGCAAGGATGAACTCCCGAAGGTCCTTGGCGGACTTGGTATTGCCATTGTTTCCACCAACCAGGGTGTGGTAACGGATAAGAAGGCAAGGGAGCTGCAGGTTGGCGGTGAAGTTCTCGCCTTTATATGGTAGAAGATGACAGAATACAAATAATAGGAGGTACGGGCATGTCACGTATAGGAAGAATGCCAATCGCGGTTCCTGCAGGCGTAACTGTGGATATCGCAGAAAATAATAAAGTGACTGTAAAAGGTCCCAAGGGAACGCTGGAAAGAGTGCTTCCCCAGGAAATGGAAATCAAAATGGAAGGCGAAACCGTTGTGGTTTCAAGACCGAATGACTTAAAAAGGATGAAATCCCTCCACGGGCTTACGAGAACCCTTATCAATAACATGGTAGTGGGCGTTACATCCGGTTACGAGAAGAAGCTGGAAGTAAACGGCGTCGGTTACAGGGCTGCAAAGTCCGGTAAGAAGCTGACCTTATCTTTGGGATATTCCCATCCGGTGGAAATGACGGATCCTGAGGGAATCGAAACAGTAGTTGAAGGACAGAATGTCATTATCGTAAAAGGTATTGACAAGGAAAAAGTTGGCCAATTCGCAGCTGAAATCAGGGATAAGAGAAGACCGGAGCCGTATAAGGGCAAAGGTATCAAATATGCTGATGAAACAATCAGACGTAAAGTTGGTAAGACTGGTAAGAAATAGATAAGGAGAGTGTAAAAATGGTTAGAAAAAAATCGAGACAAGATGTTCGTGTGAAAAAGCACAAGAAAATTCGTAACCGTTTTAGCGGGACAGCCGAAAGACCCCGTTTGGCTGTATTCAGAAGCAATAATCATATGTATGCTCAAATTATCGACGATACCGTTGGCAATACTTTAGTGGCTGCTTCCACCCTTGAAAAAGACGTGAAAGCGGAACTTGAGAAAACCAATAACGTTGATGCAGCAGCATACCTCGGAACGGTAATCGCGAAAAGGGCATTGGAAAAAGGGATTAACACCGTTGTCTTTGACAGAGGCGGTTATATCTACCATGGTAAAGTAGCGGCGCTGGCAGATGCTGCCAGGGAAGCCGGGCTGGAATTCTAGGAAGGGAGAAAATCACATGAGGCGTACAATCATTGATGCAAGCCAGTTTGAATTAACGGAAAAAGTAGTTGCCATCAAGCGTGTAACCAAGGTTGTAAAGGGTGGTCGTAACTTCCGGTTCACAGCATTGGTAGTCGTAGGGGACGGTAATGGCCATGTAGGCGCAGGTCTTGGCAAGGCAACGGAAATTCCCGAGGCAATCCGGAAGGGAAAAGAAGATGCGACCAAAAATCTGGTTACCGTAGCTTTGGATGAAAACAACAGTATTACCCATGATTTTATCGGAAAGTTCGGTTCCGCAACCGTTCTGTTAAAAAGGGCTCCGGAAGGTACCGGTGTTATCGCGGGCGGTCCGGCACGTAATGTTTGCGAACTTGCGGGAATTAAGAATATCCGTACAAAATCTTTAGGCTCCAACAATAAGCAGAACGTAGTTCTTGCTACGATTGCAGGCTTAAGCCAGTTAAAGACTCCGGAGGAAGTTGCAAGGAATCGTGGCAAGTCCGTGGACGAGGTCATGGCTTGAAAGGAGAAGTAAAAAATGGCAGAGAATGATAAAAAATTAAGGATTACATTGGTGAAATCTCCCATCGGGGCAGTTCCCAAGCACAGGAAAACCGTGGAAGCGATGGGACTGCGTAAGCTGAACAAAACCGTTGAAATGCCGGATAATGCGGCGACCAGGGGACAGATCCAGCAGATCAGGCATATGGTTAAGGTTGAGGAAGTATAAGAGAAAAGGAGGTGTCAGGAAGAATGGAATTATCAAATTTAAGACCTGCGGAAGGTTCTAAACACAATAGTTTCAGGAGAGGCCGCGGACACGGTTCGGGAAACGGCAAGACAGCCGGAAAAGGACACAAAGGCCAGAAAGCCCGTTCGGGTGCTCCCAGGCCGGGATTTGAAGGTGGTCAGATGCCGTTGTACAGGCGTATTCCGAAAAGAGGATTTACGAACAGGAACTCGAAAGAGATTGTCGGTGTTAACGTAAGCGCCCTTGAGGTATTTGAGGACGGTGCAACCGTTGACGTAAGTACCCTTGTGGAAAGGGGCATCGTAAGAAATCCCAAAGACGGGGTTAAGATTCTCGGAAACGGAGACTTTACTAAGAAGCTCACCGTGAAGGCAAATGCTTTCAGCGCATCGGCAAAGGAAAGAATTGAGGCTCTTGGTGGAACAGCAGAGGTGATGTAATGTTTACAACCGTAAAGAATGCATTCAAAATCAAGGAAATTAGGAATAAAATCTTCTATACCTTCCTGATGCTGGTTGTGATTCGTTTAGGATCACAGCTTCCCGTTCCGGGAATGGACAGGAGCTATTTTTCTAATTGGTTTGCGGCACAGACCGGGGACGCATTTAACTTTTTGGATGCTTTTACCGGCGGTTCTTTCCTTAACATGTCCATTTTTGCATTGAACATTACCCCGTATATTACGTCTTCCATCATTATGCAGCTCCTTACCATAGCGATTCCGAAGCTGGAGGAGATGCAGCGTGACGGGGAGGACGGAAGGAAGAAAATCGCTTCCATTACCCGTTACGTGACGGTGGGTCTTGCGCTGTTTGAAGCGGGGGCAATGTCCATCGGGTTCGGAAGGCAGGGCGCCCTGGAGGAGTTTACCGCGTTGAACGTGATTACTGCCATGGCTGCTCTTACTGCGGGCAGTGCGTTCCTCATGTGGATTGGGGAAAGGATTACGGAGAAAGGAATCGGGAACGGTATCTCCATCGTGTTGGTCATCAATATTATTTCCCGTCTGCCGCAGGACATCAACCAGTTGTTTGAGCAGTTTGTGTATGGGAAATCCATTGCGCTGGCAGTTGTGGCGGCAGCAATTATCATTGCGGTTATCGTTGCCATGGTGGCGTTAGTCGTAATTTTAAACGGCGGCGTGCGGAAGATTCCGGTGCAGTATGCGAAAAAAATGCAGGGAAGGAAAATGGTTGGCGGGCAGACCACCAACATTCCGCTGAAAGTGAATACGTCGGGCGTTATCCCGATCATTTTCGCATCGTCCCTCATGCAGCTTCCGGTTATCATCTGTTCCCTTGCAGGTTATAAGGGGACCGGTTTGTGGGCGGAAGTATTAAAAGGACTGAATTCCTCCAACTGGTGCAACCCCAGGCAGCCGGTGTATACCATCGGACTGGTGGTTTATGTGGTGCTTGTCATTTTCTTTGCTTACTTCTATACGTCGATTACGTTTAATCCGTTGGAGGTCGCGGAGAACATGAAGAAGCAGGGCGGCTTTATTCCGGGCATCCGTCCGGGAAAACCCACCAATGAATATCTGACGAAAATATTGAATTATATCATTTTCATCGGCGCGGTAGGTCTGACTATTGTGGCAGTCATTCCGTTCGTGTTCAATGGCGTGTTCGGCGCCAGTGTGTCGTTCGGCGGAACCAGCCTGATTATTATCGTCAGCGTGATTTTGGAGACGGTGAAGCAGATTGAGTCGCAGATGTTAGTGCGTAATTACAAAGGATTTTTAAATGACTGAATGTAAGCAGGAGGGCGGGCGGGCGCAAGAATCCCGCTGCCTTCCAAAGATGGACACACGCAGGGCGGTGTCCGTTTTTTATAGGAAAGGTATGGTTGGATAAGATGAAAATTATTATGTTAGGCGCACCCGGCGCAGGGAAAGGGACACAGGCGAAAATGATTGCCGATAAATACGGCGTTCCCCATGTTTCCACGGGGGATATTTTCCGGGCGAACATTAAGAACGGCACGGAACTTGGCATGGAAGCAAAGAAGTATATGGATCAGGGGCTTTTGGTTCCCGATGAACTGACGGTGAAGATTCTTTTGGACCGCGTGGCGCAGGAAGACTGTAAGAACGGCTTTGTGCTGGACGGTTTCCCGCGGACGATTCCGCAGGCGCAGGTACTTGATAAGGCGTTAGGGGAGCTGGGGGACAAAATTGATTTTGCCATTGACGTGGACGTTCCCGATGAAAATATCGTAAAAAGGATGTCCGGCAGGCGTGCCTGCCTTGCCTGCGGCGCGACGTTCCATACCGAACATGTTCCCCCGAAGCAGGAGGGTATCTGTGACAGGTGCGGAAAGGATTTGGTACTGCGTGACGATGACAAGCCGGAGACCGTGTTGAACCGCTTAAAGGTATATCATCACCAGACACAGCCGTTGATTGAGTTTTACGGCGGTAAAGGTGTCTTAAGGACCGTAGACGGCACGAAACCGAGGCAGGAGGTCTGCGATTCGATTGCAGCGGTATTAGGGGCATAACATATGGCGGTATCCATTAAATCTCAGAGGGAAATAGCCCTGATGCGTGATGCGGGAAAAATACTTGCGGAAGTACATGCACGCCTTGGGGAATATGTAAAACCGGGCATATCGACGCTTGACATCGATACGTTTGGTGATAGGCTCATCCGGGGCTACCATTGCATCCCCAATTTTTTACATTATGGCGGTTATCCGGCATCCATATGCGTATCCGTCAACGACGAAGTGGTTCACGGGATTCCGAAGCGCAGCCGCATTTTGCGGGAGGGGGATATCGTGAGCCTGGATGCCGGGCTTATTTACAGGGGATATCATTCGGACGCGGCGAGGACTCATGCCGTCGGGAACATCAGTCCTGAAGCGCGGAAACTGATTGACGTTACGAAACAATGCTTTTTTGAAGGGATGAAAATGGCAAAATCAGGCAATCATCTGAATGATATCTGTAAAACCATTGACGGTTATGCCACATCCCACGGTTACGGTGTGGTGCGCGACCTTGTGGGGCACGGCATCGGAACGAAACTGCACGAGGAACCTCCGGTTCCGAATTACACCATGCGGCGTAAGGGATTAAAGCTCAGGGCTGGTATGACGCTTGCGGTGGAACCCATGATTAATATGGGGGGCTGGAAAGTGGAGTGGCTGGATGACGACTGGACGGTGGTGACACAGGACGGTTCCCTATCCGCCCATTATGAAAACACGGTCCTGATTACCGACGGGGAGCCGGAAATATTGACCCTGCCGTAAAATACGGAGGGGAAAACGGAGGAAAAAGGCATGGTTGGATGTTTTGCGTCATCAAAGGCGGGGCATGACAGGAATGCGGTTTATATCATAGTAAAGGAAGAAGCCGAATATGTATATGTAGCGGACGGGAAAGCAAGAACGCTGGATAAGCCGAAAAAGAAAAACAAAAAGCATATTCAGGTTATCCGGAAAGAATCCGATGATATACTGAGGGAGAAGCTGTTGCGCGGACAGCGCATTTATAATGAAGAAATCAGGAGAGCAATAGGAGGTTTTATATGTCAAAGGCAGATGTAATCGAAATTGAAGGAACGGTAGTGGAAAAGCTGCCCAATACCATGTTCCAGGTGGAACTGGAAAACGGACACCGGGTGCTTGCCCACATCAGCGGTAAGTTAAGGCAGAACTTTATCCGTATCTTACCGGGGGATAAGGTAACGCTGGAGTTGTCCCCGTATGATTTATCGAAAGGACGCATTATCTGGAGGGATAAGTAACGGATATGCAGTATGGAAGTTTTTTGAAATAGAGCTTGCAAATGGAAGAATACTGTGCTATAATGTGAGACGGTCTTTTTGAAAGGAGGGTTTAACATGAAGGTTAGATCATCAGTAAAACCGATTTGCGAAAAATGCAAAATCATTAAAAGAAAAGGAAGAATCAGAGTAATTTGTGAAAATCCGAAACACAAACAGAGACAAGGCTAATCCCTGCCGGCTGGCAACGGCAGAGGTGCCCTTGTTTGGTTATGGTATGTTAATTTATGTTATATGAAATGAAATGTTATAGGAATGGAAATGACGCGGTATTACGTATGCAATGCCAATTCACATAGATTTCGCATAAATGGACACTGACTGGACAAAGGAACCTGCAGAGATTACTTGTTGATACCAGAAAAAGCCGGGACCGGTTTTTTTTGGAAAGGTCGGAATGATTTTTCCGGTTGGGTGTGAAACGCACCCCAATCAGCTTAGTAACTATTAATAGTAAATGGAGGAAACGTAAATGGCTCGTATTGCAGGTATTGACTTACCCAGGGAGAAACGTGTGGAAATCGGTCTCACGTATATTTATGGAATCGGAAGGGTAAGCTCGAACAAAATTCTTGAGGCGGCAAAGGTTAATCCGGATACCCGCGTAAGGGAACTGACCGATGATGAGGTAAAGAGAATCAGCGAGGTAATTGACGGCGGTTACACCGTGGAAGGCGATTTGCGCAGGGAAGTTGCCATGAACATCAAGAGGCTTCAGGAAATCGGATGTTACAGGGGAATCCGCCACAGGAAGGGACTTCCGGTCCGCGGCCAAAAGACAAAGACGAACGCAAGGACCAGGAAAGGACCCAAGCGTACGGTTGCAAACAAAAAGAAATAATTAAGAAAAAATGAGGCATAGGGCGCTTTATGCATCATGGCAGACAGGAAGAAACAAAAGGGTAGCATATTAATCAGGAAACAGAGAAAGTAGGTTAGTTTAAAATGGCAAAGAAAGTTGCAACAAAGAAAGTAGCAAAAAAACGTGTCAAGAAAAACGTTGAACATGGACAGGCACATATCCAGTCTTCTTTTAACAATACGATTGTTACATTGACGGACAACGAAGGAAACGCACTCAGTTGGGCGAGCGCCGGTGGTCTTGGCTTTAGAGGTTCAAAGAAATCTACTCCGTATGCGGCACAGATGGCAGCAGAGACTGCCGCAAAAGCTGCACTTGTACATGGTTTAAAAACCGTTGACGTTATGGTAAAAGGACCGGGTTCAGGACGTGAGGCAGCCATCAGGGCATTACAGGCATGTGGTATTGACGTGACGAGCATCAGGGACGTAACACCGGTACCCCACAACGGATGCCGCCCGCCGAAACGCCGCCGCGTATAACGGCGTGCGCAGACTGTATGCACAGCCTGCAGGATGATAACAAGTTGGAAGAAAACGTAAGGGAAACCGGATACGTTGTAAACAATAGCGGAACATAAGCCGTCTGACGGCGTTTGTTAGGAAAGGAGCCCGAAATGGCAATTAACAGAGTACCAGTTTTAAAGAGATGCAGAGCTTTGGGACTTGAGCCTGCATACTTAGGATATGACAAGAAATCGAACAGAACATCTGCAAGGGCAGGTAAGAAAATGAGCGAGTATGGTCTCCAGCTTCGGGAGAAACAGAAAGCAAAGTTCATTTACGGCGTTCTTGAGAAACCGTTCAGGAATTATTACAAGAAAGCGGACAGAATGAAAGGTATGACCGGTGAAAACCTGATGGTGATGCTGGAACGCAGGCTGGACAGCGTAGTATTCCGTATGGGATTCGCGAGGACAAGAAGGGAAGCAAGACAGGTGGTAGGACACCAGCATTTCCTCGTAAACGGCAAACCGGTACAGATTCCTTCTTATCTGGTAAAAGCCGGAGACGTGATTGAAGTGAGGGAAAAGGCAAAATCCTTACAGAGATATAAAGATATCCTTGAAATAACTTCCGGAAGGCTTGTACCCGAATGGATGGATGTAGACCATGAAGCGATGAAGGGAACGATTAAAGAACTCCCGACCAGAGAAATGATTGATGTTCCTGTTGATGAAATGCTTATAGTCGAGTTGTACTCTAAATAAAATGAGGTATTTAGCAGCAAGCGGGCTGTACCCGCTTGTTTGCATACTTGGTTATTTAAGTGCAATGGTTCGTAAAGGAGGGTATTTGCAGTGTTTGAATTTGAAAGACCCAATATTGAGGTTGTGGAAATCTCTGAAGATAAGAAGTATGGCAAGTTCGTAGTGGAACCTCTGGAAAGAGGTTATGGTATTACACTGGGTAATTCTTTAAGGAGAATCATGCTTTCCTCCCTGCCGGGCGCCGCAGTAAGCCAGATTAAAATTGAAGGCGTACTGCATGAGTTCAGCTCCATTCCGGGCGTGAAGGAAGATGTCAGTGAGATTATCATGAACATCAAGTGCCTTGCCATCAAAAACAGCAGCGATACAAATGAACCTAAGACGGCATACATTGAATACGACGGGGAGGGTGTCGTAAAGGCATCCGACATCCAGGTGGATCAGGACATTGAAATACTGAATCCGGACCTGACCATCGCCACACTGAGCGGCAAGGATACCAAGCTGTACATGGAACTCACCATCACAAAGGGCAGGGGCTATGTGGGATCTGACAAGAACAAAACGGACGATTTGCCAATCGGTGTTATTGCGGTAGATTCCATTTACACTCCGGTGGAAAGGGTAAACGTAACAGTGGAAAATACCCGTGTCGGTCAGATTACCGATTATGATAAGCTGACACTTGACGTATTTACGAACGGAACACTGGTTCCCGATGAAGCGGTCAGTCTTGCTGCAAAAGTACTTAGCGAACATTTGAGTCTTTTCATCGATTTGTCCGAAAATGCCAAAACCGCAGAAGTTATGGTGGAAAAGGAAGATGATGAGAAAGAAAAAGTATTGGAAATGAGTATTGACGAACTGGAATTGTCCGTTCGTTCCTATAACTGCTTAAAGCGTGCAGGCATTAACACGGTGGAAGAATTGACCAACAAGACTTCCGAAGACATGATGAAAGTCCGTAACCTGGGGCGGAAATCCCTGGAGGAAGTGCTCGCAAAATTGAAGGAGCTTGGATTGCAGTTAAATCCCAGCGATGAGGCATAGGAAGCAGGCCGGAGGAAGCGTATCCGGCAGTAAAGCGGAAATGAAAACGCATACGGAGTAAGTCCAAAAGGCATGTGTGTGCGGGCTCATGGATAGATGGAACATGCGTCCGGTAAGTAAGTCCAAAGGGCGTGGCCGGGCGTGCCATGGGGAATATTCCCCAATTGAAAGAAAGGAGCCGTAAAAATGGCAAAATACAGGAAACTGGGAAGGACATCTTCCCAAAGGAAAGCATTACTCAGGAACCAGGTAACAAACCTGTTGTACCACGGAAGGATTATTACCACACAGGCAAAGGCAAAAGAAGTCCAGAAGATTGCGGAAGGTCTGATTGCTTTAGCTGTGAAGGAAAAGGATAATTACGAAACCGTTAAGGTTACCGCAAAAGTTCCCCGTAAGGACAAGGACGGTAAGAGGGTAAAACAGATTGTTGATAAGGATACGAAAGCAGTTCTTTCCGAAACACACCGTGACAAGGACGGTAAGATTTTAAGAATCGAAAACGGCGTTACGGTAACGGTTTATGACGAAGTGGAAAAGGAAATCAAAAAAGACCTTCCTTCCAGACTTCATGCAAGAAGGCAGATGATGAAAGTACTGTATCCGGTAACGGAAGTTCCCGAAAAGAATGCCGGAAGGAAGCGCAACACCAAGAAGGTGGATTTAGCGGCAAAGATGTTTGACGAGTACGGAGCGAAATATGAAGGCCGTCACGGCGGTTATACGAGAATCATCAAAATCGGCCAGCGGAAAGGCGATGCAGCCATGGAAGTGGTTCTTGAGCTGGTATAAGCCGGCTGCCGGATACCATAAAGAAAACAGACAGTATAGACCCCCACACAGCGGAAGAAGCTGTGCGGGGGTTTTTTATACAAAGCCCCGTGCAGAAGAAGTATGCCGTCAAAACGGCGCACGGGGCGCGGAATACCTTGTTATTTATTGGGGGAGGGGAAGGGCTTTTTGCGGGAGGACAGGCCGCAGATATAGTTCATATCCACATCGTAATAGCGGGCAAGGTTCATTAAATGCCGGATGGGCATTTCATTGGCGCCCCGCTCGTAACGGGCATACATGGTCTGGGATGTGCCGAGATATTCCGCAATTTCCTGCTGGGTCTTGTCATGGTCCTCCCTGAGATTCCGGATTCTTATTCTGTACTCCATATAGACTCTAACCTCTGATATTCATGTCTGAAGATGTATCATGGAAAAACCTGCAATTCCATGGAATCAGTTTATCATAGTAAAAATATTTACTATTGACATTAGTAAATATCTTTACTAAAATGCTGATAGGGAATCTGCCGGACCGCTTTAGACGGCACCGGTTATAGTATGACGCAAAGGATGAAAATTTATGGGAAAACGGATTATTATGTTATGCTTTCTTATGAATCTGCCGTTTATCGCTGCCGTATGTTTTATTTTGTTTTGGAAAACAGGGAACCCGGAGACGGGAGAACGCAGCGGGTGTATGGAAACAAAGGAAAGAGAAATAGCGGAAAAGGAAATAATGGAAAAGGAAATATTGGAAAGAGAAATAGTCGAAAGGGAAATAATGGAAAGGAATATAATGCATACAGAAATCTGTTCCGTCAGTTGGTGCCGCAGATGGGAAGGCGAAGGAGACAGCCGGAAATGGGTAACGGTAGTGCGGATTATCAGAAAATAGAATGGCGCATCCGCGGGGGATGCCCCGTGCGAATGCGCCGTTGGAATACTCCGACAAGGCAGGAAAAAACACTTTTCCGCCGTTTAATCGGGTACTTTTTGGAAATGCTGGTAATCTTTGCAGGAGTTCCAGTTGCCGCCCCAGACAAAGCCATGTTCCCGGAACAGTTTATAACATAAATCATTTTCGTCAATTTTGTATGCGAAGTCCCTGGAACGGTCCGCATAGGTCTCGCTTCCCGTGGGTGAAATATAAGTGGTACCGTCCGGCTGGAACACCACGTAGGGATTGAAGAACGGGTTGATATCTATGGCAAGCCCCAGCGCATGTTTAGACAGGTTGGAAGTACCGTCCACTACGCGGTAGTTAAAGCAGGAGGTATTATTGTCCAGCATGGATAGCGTATCGTCCCCGCCGTATTCATCGATCAGCCGGATTTGCTCAATCTGGTATTCGTTTTGGTACAACTCGTAAAATATTTCCACCAAATCCTGTGCAATTGCCTTATTGCAGATTAATTCCCCCGTCCGTTCCACGCCGTGGAAATTATAGTGCAGCACGCTCATATAGCAGAGGTCATCGTAGGAAACCTGTATGTCCGCCGCGGAATTAACAATATTGACTGCTTCCACCGCCGTACCGTCTTTGGCATCTTCCGTTACCGGATAAGAAATGCCGGTAATCCTTTGTATCATCTCTTTTGAGAGCGGTTCATAGTAAAATCCGTCCTGATATACTACCCTGTCGGGATGCTGCGTCATTTTTCCATCCTCACTTTCCGCATGGTTATTGTCTCCGCCATCCGGCTGCGGGACACTGCCGGAAGACTCTGTTTGGGTTATCTTATGGTTTTGCGTCTGCTGCGGTTCCGCCCACTGTTCCTGGGAGACCGAAATCTCGTTCACCGCAGCAGATTCCGAGCCTGTTTTCCCTGTTTCCGAAGTCCCGTCGCGGGACGTTTTCGTTTGGAGTTCCGTTCCTGACGTTTCCGCTTTGGCTGTTTCCGTTTCCGGGTGTTTGGCAGCGTAGTCCGCCAATGTCTCCGAATGGGAGATAATCCGCACAAAAACCGCGGAGAAAATGATAATTGCGGCAATGTATGCCAATGGTTTAAGCAGTTTGTCCATGTTATGGTTTCCTTTTCGTCTGTTTGCAAGTGTTATGGTTTCATGTTTCTTCCCGCAGGCAATGAGCCGGGCACCCGCATTTATGCGGATATCCGGAGAATGCCGCCAGGGGCAATACCCCGCTGTCTGCAGAGGGGTTGTGGACTTCATCCGGTATTGTAGCATATCTTTGGGAATTTGGCTATGGCATTCTGTGTTCTTGGAAAATACATGGTAACAGTCCAGTCTGAAATGTTATGTTGGGGCGAATGCGGACGCAAAAGCCAGGAACACAACCCCCTGCCCGGTTTCTCCCTGCCTCCCTGTGCTTCCCCTGCCGGCATCTGTTCAAACC
>ERZ779637.1070-NODE-1070-length-12916-cov-4.893554_pt1 | contig 12916 bp, 4 predicted proteins | sample MGYA00514196_ERZ779637 | MGnify/ENA primary metagenome ERZ779637 (study PRJEB29562, sample SAMEA4376700) | mouse gut metagenome | isolation source: Cecum | study: EMG produced TPA metagenomics assembly of the A DSS colitis mouse model was used to assess the... | reverse complement strand
ATGTAAGAAAATGCAAAGAAGTGGGGCTTGCCGTCATGGGAGTTTACCACTTTTCTTATGCTCTGAATACCGAGCAGGCAAAGCAGGAGGCGCGGGCTGCGGTTGCGAATCTCCAGAGAGCCGGGCTTGGTAAAGACACCATTGTATTTTTTGATTTCGAGTATGACACGGTTACAAAGGCTGCGGCCGCTGGCGTGAAACTTGGAAAGACAGAATGTAATTCACACACAAAGGCATTCTGCGAAACGGTAGAGTCTCTTGGATACCGTGCCGGTATCTATTTCAATATTGACTACTATCGTAACTGGTATGACCACGCACTTCTGGATCAATATATCAAATGGTTGGCTGACTGGACTGGCGAAGCGGATTATCCTTGTGATTTTCACCAGTACACCAGTAAGGGAAGTGTCCCCGGAATCAGCGGCAACGTTGATATGAACTACTACTATGAGAAAGAAGATAAGGAGGGAACGATTGTGAGATATTCGAGACAAGCTGTATTAGATGTGGCGAAATCTTGGGTCGGAAAGAACGAATCGGATGGTTCTTATAAAGAAATTATCGATCTCTATAATTCCTTTATCGGAGCATTACCGAGAGGAACCAAGATGCTTTATGAGTGGCCATGGTGTGCTGCTACATGGTCGGCTTTAGCAATTAAACTTGGTTATACGGCAATTATGCCTATTGAAATCAGTTGTTATTATCTCATTGAAGCAGCAAAAAAGATGGGCTGTTGGGTGGAAGATGATGGATATATTCCATCGCCAGCCGATGGGATTTTATATGATTGGGACGATTCTGGTTCTGGAGAAAACACCGGTAATCCGGATCATATAGGAACAGTCGAATATGTTTCCGGTGGATACATCACCGTTATTGAAGGAAACTACAATAACGCTGTAAAACGGCGCACGATTTCCATCAATGGAAAGTATATCAGAGGATTTATTACTCCCAGATATGAAGATAACGAAGTTTCAGCCCCAACCCAGGATGAGAATAAGAGCATCAACACTATTGTGCATGAAGTTATTACTGGACTTTGGGGAGATGGCGAAACTCGTAAAAAGGCTTTGGAGGCAAAGGGATACAACTACGCTGAGATTCAGAGCAGAGTAACTGAAATCTTGAACGGTTCCGTTTCAACTACTCCGAATGTTCCTGCAAGTGGAAAAGTTACTGCAACCGCATACGCGAAGTCTTTCGATAAGAATGTGAGTGGAGTTTATACCGTTTCCGCAAATAGTGGTTTGTACTGTCGCAATGATGCAGGTAAAAATAAGAAGGCTCTGTGCCTGATCCCAAATGGGACGAAGGTTCGATGTTATGGATACTACACGACTTATAACGGAACAAAGTGGCTGTATGTACAATTTGAATTAAATGGAGTTCAGTACACTGGGTTCTGTTCCAGTAATTATCTGAAGAAGTAAGGAGAATTCCATATGATAACGTTCAGACAAAAGGGCGACTTCTCCAAACTGACACGTTATCTGGAGAAAGTCAAATCGGTCGTTAAACTTAGCGACCTTGATAAGTATGGCAAGGAAGGAGTAGCTGCTCTTGCGTCTGCAACTCCGGTTGATACTGGCTTAACCGCCAGCTCATGGTCATACGAAATCAAACACCAAAACGGAAGAGTATCAATTACGTTTAAAAATTCAAATATTCAAAATGGAGTTCCGATTGCGATTATTTTGCAGTATGGACACGGAACCCGAAACGGCGGCTGGGTACAGGGGCGAGATTATATCAATCCTGCTATCCAGCCTATTTTTGACAAAATCGCAAATGACGCATGGAGGGAGGTTACTAAGCTATGAGTTCAACGATTGACGAAAGAGTTGTCGAGATGCGGTTTGACAACAGGCAATTTGAAAGTAATGTTCAGACCAGCTTGTCAACTCTCGACAAGCTCAAGCGTAGCCTGAATCTTGACGGTGCGGTAAAAGGTCTGGAGGGTATTAACGCGGCATCAAAAAACTGCGATATGTCTGGACTTTCCAGCGCGGTCCAAACGGTTCAGGCCAGGTTCTCAGCGTTGGAGGTCATGGCGGTAACTGCCCTTGCGAACATAACGAACTCAGTTATCAATACAGGAAAACAGATGCTTCATTCGCTTATCATCGAACCTATCAAAGATGGCTTTGCCGAGTACGAACTGAAAATGGGGTCTATTCAGACAATCATGATGAGTACCGGCGCTTCGTTGGAAGATGTGAATAAGTATCTGAATGAACTGAACACTTATGCCGACAGGACAATTTATTCATTTGCAGATATGACTTCCAATATTGGTAAATTTACGAATGCGGGAGTCAAACTTGAAGACGCTGTAATGGCTATTCAGGGTATCTCAAATGAGGCGGCTGTTTCAGGCGCTAATGCAAATGAAGCTTCAAGAGCTATGTATAACTTTGCCCAGGCATTGTCGGCAGGCTATGTAAAGCTGATTGACTGGAAGTCGATTGAGAATGCTAACATGGCAACTGTAGAGTTTAAAACGCAGCTTCTTGAAGCGGCTGTGGCTGCCGGAACAGTTGAAAAGACTACAGATGGCATGTACCGTGTTCTTACCGAAAACAATCAGGGTTCTACAATGGATGAGGCGATTGACGCCACCAAGAATTTCAACGACAGCTTGCAGTATCAGTGGATGACAACAGATGTTCTTGTCAACACACTGAGGGATTATGCTGACGAGACGACGGACATTGGTAAAAAGGCTTTTGCAGCAGCGCAGGAAGTCAAAACATTTACTCAGTTAATGGACACGCTTAAAGAAGCAGTTGGTTCTGGCTGGGCTATGACATGGGAAATTTTGTTCGGTGATTTTAATGAAGCTAAAGCCATGTGGACGGATGCCAGTAACTATTTCGGCGGCATGATTGACGCTATGTCGGATGCCCGGAACTCCATGTTACAGGGATGGAAGGACCTTGGCGGCAGGACCGCGGTTATTGATGCTGTGAAGAATGGGTTTGGAGCATTGGTCAGCGTCGTAAAGCCCGTGAAGGATGCGTTCAGGGAGATATTTCCTCCTACGACATCTCAGCAGCTTTATAATATGACGATTGCCCTGAGAGAGTTTACTTCCCATTTGAAGCTTAGTGATACGGCATCGGCGAACCTGAAAAGAACATTCAAGGGTATATTTGCCGTATTGGATATTGGCAAACAGGCGATTTCGTCCTTGTTCAAAGCCGTCACCCCTTTATTTGGCGGTTTCAATACTCTTGGCGGTGGAGTTCTGAGTGTAACAGGAAATATTGGCGATTTTCTGGTAAGCATTGATGAGTTCGTTAAAAAGAATGATATTTTCGGAAAATCCGTTCAGGGAGTCATCGACTTCGTAGGGAAAGCAGCCAATGCGTTCAAGGATTTCGCAAAGGAAGTAAAAGATAAATTTAATCTTCCGGATTTGGATGCGATTAAGAAATCCGTCACAGATTTTCTGAACACTCTTAAAGAGAAAATTAAAATTCCCGGTCTGGAATTACTGCATTCCATGCTCGAAAGAATCCATATCAGAATGTCCCAGGTTGGGGAAGCGGCCGGGGATATGAAAGGCGGAGTTATTATCGCAATCGGTGCGATGGGTGAAGCTCTTTCAAAGTGTAAATTCTTGCAGTTGCTTCAGGCTTTATGGAACGGTGTAAAAACCATTGTCGGTGGAATCGCACAGGTTATCGGCGGTTTGGCGGATACGATTATTGAAAAACTGGGAAACGCTGACTTTAGCGGAATCATCGATTTGCTGAATGGCTTATCCCTCGGTAGTATTGCGGTTGGTCTTACCAAGTTCATAAACAGCCTTTCCAATCCGTTGGATAGTCTTGGCGACATCATGGAAAACGTGACAGGCATTCTTGATGGAGTAAGGGGGTGCTTTGAAGAGTACCAAAATCAGTTAAAGGCTGGAACACTGATAAAGATTGCTACTGCTATTGGTATTTTGGCAGCGTCAATCGTGGCTATTTCTCTTGTTGACAGTGATAAGCTTACTGGTTCTCTTGGAGCAATCGCAGTCATGATGACGGAGCTGATAGCTGCTATGGCGGCGTTTAATAAGCTGGGAGGAGTGTCTGGTAAGGGAGCCACAAAACTTGTCGTATTTGCTGGCGCGGTTCTTGTCTTATCAAGTGCGGTGAAAAAGATGGCAAGTCTTAGCTGGAGTGAACTGGCAAGAGGTTTGGTTGGTGTTGGTGTATTGTTGGCGGAACTCGATGTTTTTATGGCCACAGCGAAGTTCAACAAGAAAGCCATGTCCAATGCAACCGCCATGGTTATATTTGCCGCAGCGATTAAGGTTCTGGCTTCTGCCGTTAAGAGTCTCAGTGGTTTAAGCTGGGAAGATATGGCGAAAGGATTGCTTGGAGTCGGCGTTCTTCTGGCTGAAGTAGATGTTTTCTTGAATACTGCAAAGTTCAGTGGAAAGGCGATGTCTACAGCTACGGGAATGCTTATCATGTCGGCAGCTTTAAAAGTGCTGGCTTCGGTATGTGGCGATTTTGCTCAGATGCAATGGGGTGAAATAGGAATAGGGCTTACTGCGGTAGGACCGTTGCTTTTAGAAGTCGCCGCATTTACAAAACTTACTGGAAATGCAAAGCACGTTATTTCTTCAGGGCTTGCTCTGGTTGAGATAGCGGCTGCCATGAAGATATTTGCATCAGCGATGGGAGATTTTGCGAGATTTTCATGGCAAGAAATTGCAAAAGGTCTTGTAGCAATGGGCGGAGCTTTGGCGGAGGTTGCTATAGCTACAAATCTGATGCCTAAGAATATGGTCGGTATCGGAACAGGTCTTATCGTAGTTGGTGCAGCTCTTGAGATTATTGCGGATGCTTTAGGCAAGATGGGTAAGTTCTCCTGGGAAGAGATTGCAAAAGGACTGGTGGCAATGGGAGGCGCATTAGCTGAACTTGCGATTGGTCTGAATCTCATGAAAGGTACGTTGGCTGGTTCGGCAGCAATGCTTGTGGCGGCTACGGCTTTGGCAGTTTTGACTCCGGTTCTCAGCGTTTTGGGTGCTATGAGTTGGGGAGGAATTGCAAAAGGTTTGATTACGATTGCCGGGGCATTTACGGTTCTCGGGGTTGCCGGGTCTGTTCTCACGCCACTTGTCGGAACAATTCTCGCATTGAGCGGAGCGTTTGCTCTGATTGGTGTTGGGGTAGTGGCTATCGGTGCAGGGCTTTTGGCGGCAGGATTGGGTCTGTCTGCGTTGGCGGTTGGGTTTACGGCTTTTGCCGCCTCTCTTACTGCTGGCGCTACGGCTGTTGTTGCCGGTTTGACAGTCATCATTACAGGCGTGGCAGGTCTTATACCGGCAATCGTTGCCAAAGTCGGCGAGGCAATCGTTGAATTGTGCAAAGTAATTACCGCCAGTGCGCCTGTTATCGGCGAAACAATCAAGGCGGTTGTATTAACCCTTGTTGATGTGCTGGTCGAGTGCGTGCCTGCTATAGCAGACGGTGCTTTAACACTGATTGCAGGGGTTTTGGAGGCTCTGGTTGCATATACGCCTTCAATCGTGGATTCTATATTCCAGTTCCTGATTGCAATTCTTGATGGAATTGAGAGGAATTTGCCGAAACTTATTCAGTCGGCGATAAATGTTCTTATGGCTTTCTTCTCTGGAGTTATAGATGCTCTGAGCGGAATTGATGTTGACGTACTTGTAAAAGGTATCGCTGGCATCGGTTTACTCTCCGCTATTATGGTGGCGTTAGGTGCCGTTGCTGGACTTATTCCACAAGCTATGGCTGGAGTGCTCGGTATGGGTGTTGTCATTGCCGAATTAGCTTTGGTATTAGCAGCAGTAGGCGCGTTAGCCCAGATTCCTGGATTATCTTGGCTTATTGGAGAAGGAGGCAAGTTATTACAGGGGATAGGCACGGCTATCGGTCAGTTTGTCGGCGGTATCGTTGGCGGATTCATGAGCGGTGTGTCAAGCCAGTTCCCACAAATCGGTTCTGATTTATCAGGATTTATGATGAATATTCAGCCATTCATTGAAGGAGCTAAAGCGATAGATGCTTCGATGATGGAGGGTGTAAAGGCACTTAGCGAAACAATTCTTATACTTACCGCTGCTGATATTTTACAGGGGTTGACTTCTTGGTTTACTGGCGGTTCTTCACTTTCGGATTTTGCCGAAGAGCTTGTGCCTTTTGGCACGGCTATGAAAGCTTACTCGAATGCGATTTCTGGAATAAATCCTGAAACGGTAACGGCATCAGCAACAGCGGCAAAAGCGCTTGCTGAAATGGCGTCCAATCTTCCTAACAGTGGCGGGGTTGTTGGCTGGTTCATGGGTGAAAACGACATGGATCAGTTTGCGGCTCAGTTGGTTCCTTTTGGCGAAGCGATGAAAGCGTATGGTGAAGCTGTATCCGGAATTGACGGTGCATCCATTGAAAGTTCGGCGATTGCCGGACAGGCTTTAACCGAATTAGCCAATACAGTACCGAATACCGGCGGCGTAGTGGGTTGGTTTGCTGGAAACAATGATTTGGGGGACTTTGCGGAACAGCTTGTGCCTTTTGGAGAAGCTATGAAGTTATATGGCGATTCCGTAGCAGGAATCAATTCTGAATCGATACAGGCTTCTACAATAGCAGGCAAGGCATTGACAGAGCTTGCTAATACAGTTCCCAACACTGGTGGAGTTGTAAGTTGGTTCACCGGGAATAATGACCTCGATACCTTTGGGGAGCAGATTGTTCCTTTTGGCGAAGCCATGAAAGCGTATGGCGATGCCGTTGCGGGTATTGATGGAGAAGCAGTAACAGCGTCTGCTACGGCAGGCTTGGCTTTAACGGAATTAGCCAATACAGTACCGAATACCGGCGGCGTTGTAAGCTGGTTTACTGGAAACAATGATCTTGATACATTCGGGGAACAAATCGTTGTGTTCGGTGCGGCAATGAAAAAGTACGGAGATGCGGTTGCCGGTATTGATGCAGAAGCTGTGACGGCGTCCGCGACAGCAGGTTTAGCATTGGCAGAGTTGTCAAATGGCCTGGATAACAGCGGCGGCGTTGTGAGTTGGTTTGCAGGGGATAACGATTTGGCGAGCTTTGCAAAGAGTATCATACCTTTTGGCGAGGCAATGAAATCATATTCAGATGCAGTAAGCGGCATTAACCCATCGGCAGTAACAGCATCCGCAACTGCGGCACAAAGTTTGGCAACTTTAGAGGGAAATCTTCCAGCTATTGGTGGACTTTCCGAAATCATGAATGGCGGAAACAGCCTTGCGAGTTTTGCAAGAGAGTTGATTCCATTCGGCGAAGCAATGAAATTATATTCGGATGCCGTGATTGGAGTAAATCCAAGTGCAGTAACAGCGTCGGCACTGGCAGCACAGTCTTTGGCAAGGCTTGAAGAAAATCTTCCTGATATTGGAGGACTCTCTGAAATCTTTATGGGAGGAAATAGTCTTGCTCAATTTGCAAAAGAGCTGATACCTTTTGGTGAAGCAATGAAGTCATATTCCGATGCTGTAAGTGGTATCAATCCGGGAGCAGTAACAGCTTCGGCTACGGCGGCGCAAAGTTTATCAGAATTGGAAGCAAATCTTCCGGATGTTGGCGGCATATCAGGTTGGATTACCGGGGATACCGACTTGGGCGAGTTTGCGGAACGACTAATTCCATTCGGAGAAGCAATGTTGTCCTACAGCAATGCTATCAATGGAATCAACCCGGAAGCAGTAGCAGCACAAGCATTAGCTCCCCTGGAAGCAAATCTTCCGAAGACTGGCGGCGTTGTGAGCTGGTTTGCAGGGGATAACGATCTGGAATCATTTGCTAAAGGTATTACGCCTTTTGGTGAAGCGATGAAATCATATTCTCTGGCAGTAACAGGTATCAATGCAGATGCTGTTGTTAATTCGACTACGGCGGGTCTGGCATTGATCGAGTTGGCGAAAACACTTCCAACTACAGGCGGAGTCGTTGGCTGGTTTACCGGAGAAAACGATTTGGCATCTTTTGCCAGTGGGATCGTACCTTTTGGCGAGGCAATGAAAGAGTATTCTCTTGCAGTAACGGGTATCAATTCTGACGCAGTTATAAACTCCACAACAGCAGGTAAAGCGCTGATTGAATTGGCGAATACCGTTCCGAATACGGGAGGAGTCGTTGGCTGGTTCACAGGTGGTAAGGACATGAGCCAGTTCGGTGAACAGTTGACACCTTTTGGTGAGGCGATGAAATCTTATTCCGACGCTATATCCGGAATAGACGTAGAAGCTATCACAAATTCGGCTACAGCAGGCAAGGCATTAGTGGAATTGGCGAATACACTTCCGAATACAGGAGGAGTGGTAAGCTGGTTTACGGGCAGTAATGATATTGGTGCATTTGGAGAGAGTCTGATATTGTTCGGTAAAAACTTTGCACAGTATTCAGATTACATGAAGAATGTTGACGCCGGTATTGTCACAGCCACAACTAATGCGGCCAGCTCAATCGTTGAGTTACAAAAGAGTCTTCCGGAAGAAGGAGGGTGGTTCTCTAAAGACGTAAGCCTTGCTGATTTCGGTAAGGACATGAGTTCATTTGGTTCCTATTTCAGCTCTTATTATGCCTATATAAGCGGTGTTGATACTGGTGTACTTTCCAGTGTTATTACCCAGACAAACCGATTGGTTGAAATGGCGAAGGGGATGGTGGGACTGGATGTTAGCGGAATGACATCATTTAGTTCCGCATTGACAAAACTCGGAGAAACTGGTGTCACAGGTTTCATCAATGCGTTCAATAATGCAGAATCAAAAGTTAAGGCCGCAGCTTCTAATATGCTGACGGCTTTTATCAACGGCGCGAATGCCAAGAAGTCTGACACAACCACCACTTTCACAAATATTGTGCAGGCGGTATTGACAGCAATAAAGGCTAAGCAGCCGGAGTTCCAGACAGTTGGTTCTACGTTAATGGTAAAATTTATTGCAGGAGTGAAATCGCAGGATAATACTGCCCGGACGACATTTACCACGATTATCAGTGGGTGTTTAACGGCTATCAAGAACAAATACGCTGAGTTCCAAACTGTTGGAACACAAACTATGATTAAATTCATTGCTGGTGTAAAATCTCAGGACAACAATGCCAGAACTACGTATACAAACATCATGAACGGATGTCTGACAGCTATTAAGAACAAGTATACGGAATTTCAGACAGTGGGTACTCAGACGATGGTTAAGTTTATCGCTGGTGTAAAGTCCAAAGATAATGAGGCTCGCACGACATTCACCACGATTATCAGTGGATGCTTAACAGCTATCAAAAACAAATACGCTGAGTTTGAGGCGGTCGGCAGAGGGTGCATGGAAAAACTCATTTCGGGTGTAAAAAGCAAAGATGCCAATGTCAAAGATTCATTTACATCAAGCCTTAGTAATGCAGTTAATGCCGTTAAAGGTTATAGAGACCAGTTCTATAGTGCTGGTTCTTACCTTGTAGATGGGTTTGCATCTGGTATTAGTGAGAATGCGTATAAGGCCGAGGCAAAAGCAAGAGCGATGGCAGCGGCTGCGGCAAGAGCTGCTGAAAAGGAACTGGATGAGCACTCACCTTCCAAAGTAGGTTATCGGATTGGTGATTACTTTGGCGTAGCATTTGTCAATGCTATTGGCGACTATGAAGATAAAGCATACGATGTAAGTTCTGATATGGCAACTGCCGATAAAACCGGTCTAGGCAATGCAATTTCCAAGATTAAGGATTTCATTACTAATGGTATTGATGCGGAGCCGACAATCCGGCCTGTTCTTGATTTGTCGAACGTGGAGTCGAGGATCGGCAAGCTGAACACTATGTTGAGCAGAACGCAGGCATTATCCATCAGCGCCAGCATGAACAAAGACCGTACCTCGGAAATTCAAAATGGAGGTGGAAAACCTAACACAAACAGTACGTTTACCTTTACACAAAATAACTACTCGCCTAAGTCATTGTCGAGAGTTGAACTTTATCGTCAGACGAACAATCAGTTCTCGGCATTTGAAAGGATGGTGAAAGCATGATTAAATCAATCACTGTTACGAACTATCTTGGCGATAGTATCAAACTTGATTTGGCGCGGCCGGAGGAATCCGGCTTCGTCGTCACTTCAGTTACCGGTTTGGGATCTGGAAAAGCGAATATTAACATGACAGAAATAGCGACAAACGATGGAAGTCTATATAATTCGTCTAGGCTCCCGAGCCGTAACATTGTAATATCATTGAAATATCTATGGCAGAGTACAATCGAGGATGTGCGCCAGCTCTCATATAAATTTTTCCCAATCAAGAAAAAACTCACCCTGCTTATCGAGACGGACAACAGGCAGGCGGAGATTGAGGGCTATACAGAAGCAAACGATCCAAACATATTCAGCAAGGATGAGGGTTCTGACATTTCAATCGTATGTCCGAATCCTTTTTTTTATTCTGCCGGAAAAGACGGAGTAAACACTACTATTTTTTATGGTGTCGAACCGTTATTCGAGTTTCCGTTCAGTAATGAATCCCTTTATGAGTGTCTGATCGAAATGGGGTGGATTCAGAACCAGATGGAAAAAGTGGTTGTTTATAGCGGTGATGCAGAAATTGGTGTGACTATTACGATTCATGCAATCGGAGAAGCACGCAACATTACCATCTACAATACTGGCACAAGAGAGATTATGAGGATTGACACAAATAAGTTGGCGTCTTTTACCGGTTCCGGGATTGTGGCAGGTGATGAAATCACTATTTGTACTGTGAAAGGCAAGAAATCAATCACGCTGCTTAGAAACGGTAAAACCACGAACATACTCAACTGCCTTGACAAGAATGCCGATTGGTTCCAGCTCGCAAAGGGCGATAACGTCTTTGCGTATACGGCTGAAGAAGGGAGTACAAACCTACAGTTTAAGATTGAAAATCGAGTCATTTACGAGGGGGTATAGGTATGGATGTAACAGTTCTTAACACGAATCTTGACGCCGTATCCATCGTTGATGTCTACGAATCGTTCATCTGGACTGACCGGTATTATGAATATGGAGATTTCGAGCTTTTTACCTCGATGACAGAGACTATTCTCAGTTACATCAGACAGGATTATTATTTGCAGAACCGCGAGTCGGAACACGTTATGATTATCGAAAAGATACGAATTGCTTCTGATTCCGAGAATGGGAACCATATCACGGTTACTGGCAGATCATTGGAATCTATTCTTGACCGCCGGATTGTCTGGGGACAAAAGACCATAACCGGAAATCTTCAAAATGGAATCCGTACTCTGCTGAATGAGAATGTAATATCTCCAGCAGACAGCACAAGGAGAATAAGTAACTTTATCTTTGAAGCGTCAACTGATCCCGCTATTACGTCACTGAAGATTGATGCGCAGTATACCGGCGATAATCTGTATGATGTAATTAACAAAATCTGTAGTGAGAGAAGCATAGGTTTCAAGGTGACTCTTAACAACAATAAACAGTTCGTATTTAAGCTGTATGCCGGGACGGATCGTTCCTATGACCAGTCGGCGAATCCTTATGTCGTATTTTCCCCCAAATTTGAAAACATCATCAACAGTAATTATGTGGAATCTAAGTCTGCACTGAAGACCGTTACTCTGGTTGGCGGTGAAGGTGAGGGTTCTGCAAGAAAGTATACGACTGTTGGCGGGGGAAGTGGATTAAATAGGCGGGAGCTTTTTACGGACGCAAGGGATATTTCTTCTGATGTTGGAGACGGGGTTGTCTTATCTGATGCGGAATACACGGCTCAGTTACAGCAGCGGGGAAAAGAAAAGTTGGCAGAGAACACGGATGTAACCTCATTTGAGGGGCAGGTGGAAACAACCGTTATGTTCAGGTATGGAGAGGACTTCTTCAACGGAGATGTCGTTCAGATCGCCAACGAATACGGACATGAAACGAAAGCGAGAATCGTTGAAATCGTTATGTCCGAAGATGAAGACGGTAACTCTGTATACCCTACATTTAAAACGATAGAACAGGAGGCGGTGTGATATGAGTGTGACATGTGGGTTTTATAACTCAAAAAATGGCGATCGAAAATACGATGCGATTCAAATGTCAAGTATTTTTGACGGCATCATCCGGGATGGAGTTTTACAGCATTACGGAACGGCAATGGTTGTTAAAGAATCCGAAGGCATGATGGTGAATGTCGGCATCGGACGGGCCTGGTTTAATCATACATGGACTCTGAATGATGCATTGCTTCCGTTGACGGTTCCTATATCGGAAGTTCTTCTAAACAGAATTGATGCGGTTGTTCTGGAAGTCGACGCACGCGAATCTGTTAGAGCGAATTCTATTAAGATTATCAAAGGTACTCCGGCATCCAGTCCGAAGAACCCGACGATGATCAAGACAAACGACAGATGGCAGTATCCGCTTGCCTATATCCGTGTCAACGCTGGTGTGACTTCGATACGGCAGGCGAACATTACAAATTGTGTGGGAACGTCTGCGTGTCCGTTTGTTACTGCTCCACTGGAAAAGATGTCTATTGACGCTCTTGTAGCACAGTGGGGAGATCAGTGGAAGGCTTTTTACGGCGCTCAGACGGCGGACATGGAAGCTGCAAATACTTTCTGGAAAAACCAGTGGAGGACGTGGTTCCAGGCACAGACGACAGAGATTCAGGAAGCATATCTGAACTGGGAGCATCAGTGGGAGGAATTTTTTAACGCCCACGCAAATGAAATTACCGATACGGCTGAGTATTGGAAGGACATGTGGCAAAAGTGGTTCTATGACTATGTCAACAACAGTAGCAGGGAGTTAGCCTATTGGAAGAAGCTTGTAACCGACGATTTTACGGAGTACAGCACTTTCTGGAAAAACCAGTGGAGGACGTGGTTCCAGGCACAGACGACAGAGATTC
>ERZ779637.1068-NODE-1068-length-12960-cov-13.681906_pt1 | contig 12960 bp, 11 predicted proteins | sample MGYA00514196_ERZ779637 | MGnify/ENA primary metagenome ERZ779637 (study PRJEB29562, sample SAMEA4376700) | mouse gut metagenome | isolation source: Cecum | study: EMG produced TPA metagenomics assembly of the A DSS colitis mouse model was used to assess the... | reverse complement strand
ACAAGCGGCAGAACAGGAAAATTTAATATCCGGGTGTAGCGCAGTTGGTAGCGCGCCTGCTTTGGGAGCTGGAGGCTTGGGTTCGAGGCGCAGGACTTGGAAGGCCCGGAAATCATTGGGACATAAGGGATTGCGGAAGTTTCCGTCTCGCCGGAAATTGCTCAAAAAACGGTGTTGACCACATGTTTGACCACAGTTGAAAACTTCATATCCGGGATTAGCGCAGTTGGTAGCGCGGGTGGTTTGGGACCATCAGGCCGGGAGTTCGAGTCTCCCATCTCGGACCAAAAGCCCTCTGAAATCAATGATTTCAGAGGGCCTTTCTTTGTCTATAGCGTGTTAAAATCCGATGGGCCGTAAGGGTATGCCGTAAAAACTTGTGTAAGCGGTTTTCGACAAAGTCAAGTCTGGAGCAGCGAAAGCGGAGCAGTCTGGTGACTAGCTCCCTTGACCACCTCATTCCCCCGCGCGCGGGGCGGTATGCGCGCCGCCTAAGGCGTGAATGCCGTCCCGGGTGCGGAGGAAATCCTAATTGACGGGATCAGCCAACCGTCCGTCCGGCGAACAGGATCTCCAGCTGGCTGAGCACCAGGTCCCAATTCTGACACCTGGTATGTCAGTGCTTCACTATGCGCTGAGAGGCAAGTATAGAGCATCCTGCGCAGGGAATCATCGTTGGTAAAGCTGGGCTTGTTCTTCGTGATCTGCCGGAACTGACGATTGAGCCTCTCGATGATATTGGCCGTATATGTGATCTTCCGAATCTCAGGCGGATATTCGTAGAACGCAGTTAAAACATCCCAGTGCTCCTCCCAGCTTTTCACACAGGAGGGATACTGCTTCCGCCGCTTCTCCGCAAACTGGAGCAGGTGGTCCTCCGCCTCATCCATGGTGACAGAAGTGTAGATCTGCTTCAAATCCGCGGTCACCAGCTTGATGTCTTTCCAGCTGACGAAGCGGGTGGAGGAACGGATCTGATGCACGATGCAGTGCCTGAAGACGGCTGTTGGGACACATCGCCTGGATGGCCTCCATCATGCCGCAAAGGCCGTCCGTGCAGAACGGATACACATCCCTCCCCTGGATTTGAGGTCATTCAGCACATTCAGCCAAAATTTGCTGCTCTCGTGTTCCCCGATCCACACGCCCAGGATGTCTTTCCGGCCATCCATGGTGATCCCCAGGACCATATAGGCCGCCTTGTTCACATAGCGGTGATCCTCCTTGACCTTGTAGTGGATGGCATCCATGAAGATGAAGGGATACACCGCCTCCAGAGGCCGGTTCTGCCAGGCCGTGACCTCCGGCATGATCTTCTCTGTGATCTTCGTAACAAGCTCCGGAGAGATTTCCACATCATACAGCTCCTTGATCTGTTCGGCGATGTCCCGCGGGCTCATGCCGCAGGAATAGAGGGACAGAATCTTCTGCTCCATGCCGTCCACATTCCGGCTGTACTTTCCAATAATCTTCGGCTCGAAGCTGCCGTTCCGATCCCGGGGAACCTGGATCTCCACCTTGCCCAGCTGGGTCTTGACGGCCTTCTTCGTGTGGCCGTTTCGATAGTTGGGCGTACCGCCGACCCCTCCGCCCGCTGGCACCGCTCCCGCCCCAGCTCCTCGTCTAGTTCCACCTCCATAACTGTCTGGATGACGTCACGGAACATCTCCTTCATGGCTTCCATGATCTCCGCCATGCTGGCGAAGTTCTGACTTTTCACATGCTCTTTCAGTAATTCCTGCGGTGCTGCGTTCATGTTCTTTCGACTCCTTCTTGAATTGGTTGTTATTTCCATCCTTGACTGAGTCGAAGAGTCTCATACTGTCATAATTTGTCATTTGCACAGTTTTTTATGGGGGCTCGCCGTAAGCGTCAAATTCCCCCACACCTTAGTAAGTCTCCTCTGCTCCGCCCGGCTTCTTCGTGGTACACCCTTTTTTTGCCCCGCTGGTATGTTGCTGGACTTTGACCGTGGTACCGTCCAGCATCAGCGTTGTTTCGTTTACCAGCTCCTGTTCGATCAAGGCTGAAAGGATTCTTTCCCTTACTCCGGCTTTTGTCTATGCACGAAACCGGCTGTACACACTTTACCACGGTCCGAACCGCTCTGGCAAGTCCCGCCATGAAATCCTTGTATTTAGCCAGTATAGAATTGCATTGAACATTACTTTTTCCTGGCCGACCTCCTTGGGGTTTCCTTTCCAGCAGAAACGGGTGCTTGATCCTATTCCATTGTTGTTCGTTTATTTCATGTCGTGTCATGCACCTTATTCTATCATTTTAGCACTTTGCACACAATTCCTCGGTTTTAAAACAAACTCTAGCCCAAATCCAAATAGAAAATAGAAAGCGTCTTGTAAAGAACAAATACATGTCATGAAGTCCCCTTAGATTCCTTTTCCCACATATCAAAGTATTCAAAGAAATCTTCCGTAACTAATTCCAGAGCTACTTCTTTCTTGTTGCAATCTTTTCCTAATTTTTTGTCAGAGGCAATGCTGTCTACTAATTCTTTTCTTTTCCGCCTGAGCCTTTCCACATTATGTACAATAGCATGACGTTTCAAATAAAGTTGAAGCGTTCTATGCATGTACTTCCCAAGCGGTGTTATCCCTTCAATCGAGCCATCCGGACGGCGTTCAAAATGCTTGTCATATTCTTCGGTACAAGGATCTACAAATCCTTCTTCTCCAACAATATTTATCTCAGGATCATCGCTTGGCCATATATCCCATTTGGCTCTGTTGCACCATGGGCAGGAATAAAGCAAATTATCATAGTTGAACCTCAATGTAGGAAACTTCTCTTTAGGGGCAAAATGTTCAACATGATAAGCACGATATCCTCCACCATAAGTGTCGGGATCATCACAGTAAGCGCAACGATGCCCAAAATCTTCCGCTAAACGTTTTTTGTTCGCCAGATTGGTACGAAATTGCTCTCCGTGATAACTTCTAATCGGTCTTTTCTCTCTAATCATTTCTCATTCGCCTTCTATTAGTGAATCAATTTTCGCAATCAATTCATTTATCTTTTCCGCCGTAAAATCTTTCTTAATCGGAAGAGAGATTGATGCATTTCCATAGATACTCCTCTCCAACTGGGAATCCAATTCAAGAATTCGCGCATCAATGGATGCCGACTCGCCTGCTTTTGGCAATAGGCTTTCTAATTCCTGTTTACAGTTTGCCATTTCGATACGATACTTCTTTATCTGCTCAATCAGCTTGGAATTAAATTCAATGCGCTCTTGGTCATCTCCAATATATCGGTCGAAATCGAAAACGAGGTATGAATCGAACAGTTCATGGTCAAACAAATCATCCTGATAGGTTGTCAGCACGAAAATAGGGAAACCCCATAGACGTAAGCTAAGCTCTTTGGCCAAAGACACCCCTGAATAGGAGACGGATTGTTGAGAAGAAAGTTTGTAATCGATGATTACAGCATCTACACCCGCTTCGATGATACACTCTACCACATCATCGGCCGCTTCCGCAAGTGCAAGCTCTACAGGATTCAGCTCATAATTTGCGTACTTCTCTTTGAGCGGTTGTCCTTCTTCGTCATTGCAGCAAAGCCGAATCATTGTAATCATCTGGGTAATCTTTGATGGATCATCATCAATAATACCAATTCGATATTGCTCTTTCATCGTTAAGGGCCCTCCTCCGGCAACGGGATAGTGATGTCTAATCCGAAACCATTCTCCACTTTTGTTATAGTATATCTGCCATTATATTCGTTTATGCTGGATGCTACTATATACATTCCAAGTCCAGTTCCTACCGCTTTCCCTTCAGCATCAAACTTATTCGTTGTTCCGTATTCGAAAATGCTATATGGATTCTTTTTAAAAGCATCTGTTAAGCCATGGCCATTGTCAGAATAGTGTATTGTTAGTCCATCTCCGGACTCAATCGTGATTTCTATCAATCTTTCGGCGACCTTTGTCTTTTCAAAGGATTCAATAGAATTAATTACCAGATTATATATTATACTATCAAAATCCGTTGCGAAAATTTTCTTATAAGCTTCACCACCATCGGTAAAAAAACTGACTCTCACCCTTTTTCTATCAAGTATTGGGTTTATGAGTTTTAGTGACTCCGCCACGGTTCTATATATGTCTTTCTTCAGTCTTTTTCGGCGGTCTTTCTTTGTTTGAGTCGTGATAACTGTGATCCACGACTTTAAAAACTCATCGTTCGCTTTTAAGTCATCAAGATTTCTTTGAATCTGAGGGGCATCGTTTTGCTTGATTGCCAGCCTAAATCCACGAACACGGGAAACTAATAGTGCATTAATACTTTTTAAATCGTGCACCATTGTAGTTGTCATTAGTCCGTTTGTAGCCAACGCCCGCAGAAGCTTTATTTCGGAAATCAGTTCCTCCCGCTCTTCTTGAAAAATCTGAACTGCCTCAGCGAGTTTTTCAGTATCACTGGTTGCTTCTTGTTGCTGCTCCTTGGTCCGCTTTCGTTTTTTCACTAGCAGAGTCTTAGCAATGTCAGTGGCCTCTTCTTTGGCCTTTTCTCTCTGATTTTGATTATCGTTATACTGTTTTATGTTGCGAACGATGTATGCCCTATCTTTTTCAAATATTGAAATAATACTGATTAACAAAGAGGATAATGTCTCAAAAAACTCGTTCTCAATAATTCCTTCTCGACTGGATTTGTCTAAAATAGAAACATTAAATACGCGTGAAATCAAAACAGTGCCCTGGAGCTGTGAATTGTTAACATGCCATTGCCCAGACTTATCAGAAATGGCGACGGGGTTAACACCTTTTCGTGCGTCCAAACCAAGCCAGTCAAAAGACTTTGAAGTAGGATCGCCATATGGGCGAACGAGAAAGTTGTCGCGATAAATTTTCAAGCCACCGTGAGTCTCCATCCATACCTTACGTTTTCTGCTTACAGTCTTATAGTAGTACGGGTCTTCCCCTCTATTAGAGAGTTTCATGAAGGTAAAATGGAAATCGAAGGGTCCCACCTGTCTGCACATATCAGCATATACAGCGGTATCGTTTCCTGTAAGTTCTGCGACAGTATATGTTACCTCAAAGAATTCTTTTGAAAAGTCCTCCATGCGGTACGGCTCGATACAAAAGGCTGATTGTTTAAACAGCTCTTTAGGCATAACATTTAGGTCAAACTCATTTCTGAAAACTGTAGCAGTAACTCTTTTGCCATCAAAATGCGCATGGATCTTGTAGTCGTAATCGTCAGTGATATCGTTATCAACCTTGTTGGCAGCATTATTCAAGCTATCTTGAGTAATGATTGCATAGTTTTGTTGCTCAACCGGAGGAATAAGATATCCCAATACATCTATGACTTTCTCTTTTTCACGGGTTGTCCACTTATCGCGCAATCCGGAAATGATAAATAACGTACCCTTGCTCAAAGCAAACTGGTCATCTTCAGCTTCTTCCGCAAATTTTACAAGGGCGCTTTTGATTTCCGTAGGAATAATATCTTCGAACTGCTGGCCCGGGCAATAGGAAAAGTCTGCTTCTACATCGTCAATGATTTGGCCCGCCTTTTCAAAATTGCTCCAATCAGTTTCCCAGCAAATCAAATCTTCACTATCGTGCTTGGTATACAACTTACACTTGCTGCCAAGTCTATCGAGTGCAAAACGTCCAATACCTTTTTCACCCGATTTAATACGTTTCTTTGTTGATAAGTATTCAACCCGCTTGTTATCTGTTCCGATAAGCATCCAACAAGTTTCGATAATCTCTTTTGTCATTCCCACGCCATTGTCTAAGATGAAAATCTGGTCATGTTCGACATCAAAACAGAGGCAACAAAAACCTGCATCTGCATCGTAGGTGTTTTTTACTAGTTCGATAATTGCGCCATCCACGCGCGACACGCTCTCTCTGCCTAATAAAATCGTTGCGCGAGAAGACATTTTATATTTCATTTTCGCCATATAAATACCTCCGTGGCAGATAACTTACCAACAATAATTAGTTATGGTATCAGCTATGATCCGAATGGACTTACCTCTCGCATTTATTCCTCGGGGCTCAAGATACTGTAAAAATTCTGGACTATTCAGAATTGCCATGGCTTCAGTTAAAGGCAATGCATCTGGCCGATCTTTAGCAGTAATAAATAGTCCTGAATATGGAACCTCGTCAGGTTCCAACGGATATGCTCGAACCTTTCCTGTAATAACCGTTGAGAGGAGGATCTTATTCTGATTAATGTGTGTAAGGGCTTGGGATCGACCATATTCAAACCATTGTGCACTTTTGTCTGCATCACGTTGATCCAGCGTCTCTTTATGGCTCTCAAGGTATGCATAGGCAAAAGGAAACTTATCTTTATAAGTTTTCTCATCATAGCGGTTTAATTCGCCGTCAGAATAGTAATATGGAAAGATAATGTACTCTGCTGATCCTTTCGCTTTCCCACGAGGGCTTGCTGCCTTTCGTACGGCACCCTTTTCAATTTTCTTACCATCGCACAATAAATACTCACCATCATCAGTATAGTTAGAAAGAACATAAACTTCATTGCGCTGGGTCGCAACACCTGCAGCAACTCTAAAGTAATCGCCAAATTTATGTTCTAAATCGGTAGCTTGTGCTTGACATCCAAATAACCATTTGTTATCAAGCGTTGACCTCTCCACCAATAACTTCCTATTTTTTGACAGGTCTTGATATATGACTTGTTGGCTTTGCGCTGCTCGATCGACAACAATGACGGCCGGGGATGTAAGGACTTTTCCAAATACATTGGTAGTTGTATAATCGAGCACCTTTATAATACCATGCCGTAAGAGTGCCCGGATCTGTCGGCCAGACTTCGTTTTAAAAATACTATTGGGGATAATATATGCCATCTTTCCGGTGACATTTAAATGGTTGAAACTATTCTGTAAAAATGCATAAGAATAATCCCATGCGCCGAATTGACAGACAGCATAATTTTTCTCGACATATTCACGTTCGGATACATCTAAGTCCCAGTATGATATATAAGGCGGGTTTCCTACAACAAAGTCAAAAGTACGCGAGTATGGCTCTCGAAGCGCATCAGCCTGCTTGATTTGCCAATTGACTCTTTTCAGATCAAATTCGTCTGTAATTGAATTCAACGTATCTATACATTCCTGATGCCGCACTGGATCCAATTCAATTCCAAAGATGTCGCGGGCAAGGCCATTCTTAATTTTTGTTCTTGATAAACCTCTGCTTTTGCTGTCCCTAATGTACCGTATGACGATTTCTTTTAAAAATTGGCCATTACCACAAGAGCTTTCTAAAATGGTTTTCCCATATAAATGGTCAGAATACCCTAAATGATCCAACATTTCTTTCACGATATCATCCGGGGTGAAGATTTGACATTTTTCTTTCGTTTTTTCGTTTTCTATAACTGATCCCATGTCACACCTCGAGTGATATTACTTTGTGAACTTTCCAGATTTCATCCACGCATCAACTTCACTGATCTTAAATCTCCAAAGGCGCCCAATCTTAGCTGCTGGCATACTACGCTTTTCAATCCAGTTGAGAACTGTATCACGACTGACCCCAAGGTGTTCTGTAATCTCTTTCATAGAGTACCAACGCTCGATATTTGTATCCATGAGATCTCCTCGCTTTCGACTAAGCATATAACTCCACACAATGAATAATAACACAGGAGTATACTCGTTGCAATGATTTTTGCGGATTAATAAGGAACTATACAGATTATATTTGATTATTTCGGAGAGCTTACAACTGATTTGCAACGATAAAAATTTTCTGAAAAAGCCTTTTCTTTGTCTATAGCGTGTAAAAATTCGGTGGTCCTGTCCTATGAAAACAGCATCCACGCCCAGTCCACCATTCCTAAAAATCGCTTGACAATGCGGAAATACACCGTTATACTGAACATTCTTCATGTTGAGGTAATAAGATGAACACGGCGATCACATCAAAAGAGGATATTTCAAAAACCAGCCGGGAGCTGATCCGGCGGCAGGGGGGCCGCAGTCAATATCCGCTCTGTCGCTGCGGCCTGCGGGGTGTCCGCTTCCCAGTCCTGAACCGCACAATAAAATACAACGAGGGGCCGATACCACGCACGGTATCAGGCCCCTCGTTTATTTTCCCGTTTATCCATGCCCCACCATCTCCCGGATCAACTCATAGTGTTTTGCCGCCGTATGCCGGTTCAACCCAGCCCCTCTGGCGATGGCGCTCAGGTTGGTCTCTCTGGGGTGGAACCTCATATACTCCCAAATTTGCTTCTGCTTCTTGGTGAGTTTCTCCGGCGGGGTGATTCCCCGTATCTGATCCAGGAGCAACTTTCGCTCCGCCTGCATCTCCCGGATCAAAGCGTCCAGCTTCTCCTCGCACTCCGCCCTCGTCTGCGCATAGACGTTTTTGGCATAACGCTTGCCGTTGGGCCAGGTGGGGGAGTAGCGGCCCTCAAACAGGTGGTCGTTGATCTCAGTGATGCACCCGGTGCCGGGCCTGCGGATCCGGCCTTTCACGGATTGGAAGTCGGTCATCAGCGGTCCATCTGACGGCCCAGTCTCCTCCACCTCATTGCCCAGCCCGCGGTCGATTCTGGCCGCCGCCTCCGTCTGCATCGTATCGGTGACATGGGTGTAGATGTCCAGCGTGGTGGCCGCCGACACGTGGCCCAGCATGGCGGAGAGGGTCTTCACGTCCATCCCGTTCTCCAGGGATAACGTGGCGAAGGTATGGCGGAGGTCATGAAAGCGGACGTGCTTGCACCCAGTCCGCTCCAGAATCTGCTGGAGCCTCCGGCGGGCCGCGCCGGGGGAGAGTGGTGTGTCTTCCTTGATTGGTGAGGGGAACATCCAGCGGGAGTCCACGCCTCTCCGGTACTCCCGCAGCACCTCCACCACTCCCGGCGGCAGCACCAGCTTGCGGATGGAGGCCTTGGTCTTGGGCACACTCAGCTGGAGCTGCCCCTTGACCGCGTAGACCTGCTTTTCCACCGTCAGCGCTCCGGTATCAAAATCCAGGTCGCCCCACTGGAGGGCCAGCAGCTCCCCACGGCGAAGTCCAGTACACAGGTCCAGCAGGAACAGCTCGAAGCAGCCCTCCGCCTGAGCCTGGAGGAGAAAGCGCTGGAGCTCCTTCCGCCCCAGCACCTGCATCTCCCGTCCTCGCTTGGGCGGCAGCTTACAGCCGACCGACGGGTTGCTCCGGATCATGCCCTCCTGCACCGCTTTCTCCAGCGCCGCACGGCAGGTGATGTGACACCCCCGCACCATGCTGTCGGACAGCCCCGGGCCGAACTGCTCCGTGCGGATGAGCCGCCCGCCCTTTTTCAGCCGGGTGTAGAACTGCTGGAGGTTCTTCTGGCTCAGTTGGTTCAGCGGGACCTTGCCCAGCTCCGGGATGATGTGCCGGTAGATCCGCCCCTCGTAGCAGGCCTGGGTGGTGGGACGCAGCCCGGGCTTGACATAGTTCTGATACCAGAAGTCCAGCCACTCCCCGAAGGGCATCTCCGGGCGCGTTTTCTCCCGTTTGGCACTCCCCAGAGTCTCAATGAGCTGTTTCAGCTTCTCCTGACATTCCCGTTTCGTCTTTGCCAGGACGTTTTTCGTTTTGGGCAGGCCCTTCTCGTCATAGCCGATTACCGCCCGCCCCTCCCAGCGGCCATCCTTCCGCTGCCTTATGGTGCCGGTGCCGCTTTTTCGCCTGTTTGCCACGGTCTCAGCTCCTTCCCCAAAAGATTTTCCAGGAAGCCGCCCACGACGCCGCTGGCGGCTCTCTGCATATCCGGCGTCACATGGGTATAGGTGTCCAGGGTGAAGCTGGCGTTGGTGTGCCCCAGGATCCCGGACAGCGTCTTGGCATCCACCCCGCTGGAGAGAGCGTGGGTTGCGAAGGTGTGACGAAGGTCGTGGAAGCGAATCTGCGGCAGGCCAGCCTCCCGCAGGATGCGCTTCATCCAGTAGTAGGCGGCGCTGGGACGGACCGGCTTCTCTGGCGCCAGCGGCTCCGGGAAGATCCACTGACTGACGGCGTGTTTCTTCCGCTCCCTCAGCCGCGCCGCGGTGCTGGGCGGGAGTCGGATGGTGCGCCGGCCCCGGTCAGTCTTGGTCTCGCCGATCTCCAACTCTCCGGCCTTGGGCGTGTTCACCGAGCGGACGATCTTCAGCGTCCCGGTGCGCTCATCGAAGTCCTGCCACATCAGCCCGCAGATCTCACCCCGCCGCAACCCGGTGGTCAGTTCCGTGTAGAAGAAGTCCCGCCAGACCTCGCTGCCCTCTACCGCCGCCAGGAAGGCCTGCGTCTGCTCCCGCGTCAGGATCTGCTTCGGGCTGGGGGCTGCCTTTGGCAGCGCGGCCCCGGCGGCGGGATTGCGGGGGATGACGTGGGCGGTCTCCGCGTCCCGCAGGCAGCGGTGGAGCATGGCGTGGATGCGGCGCACCATGGTATCGGACAGCTCGTGACCATACTCCAGGTGGTCTTTGACCCGCCCCTCCCGTTTCAGCTTGGTGTACAGCTTCTGAACGTCCTGGGCGGTGACGCGGGAGACCACCTTGTCCCCCAAGTAGGGCTTGATGTAGCAGCGGATGTACTGCTCGTAGCTGCGCAGGGTATTGGGCCGCAGGGTGTCCGCGGCGTAGTCCTCCATCCAGCGGTCCAGCCACTGGCCCAGCGTCATGCGGCTGTCCTCGGTGAGCTCCACATCCTGATAGAGCTCCATATCCCGGTGGAGCTTGTTCAGCAGAGCTTTCTGCGTCCTGGCCAGCGCGTAGTGAAAGATGGGCTGGCCGTTCTCCTTGTGTCCCATCACGATGCGGCCCTCCCAGCGACCATCGTCCCGTTTGCGCACCATGCCATCACCAGACGGTCTGCGCTTTGCCATTTGTCATTCACCTCCGGTTTGAATATCACCGTCGTTGTCATCCATGCACTCCGCCATCAGGCGAATACCGAGGCGGAAGCCCAGGATGAAATTCTCGGTTGCTGTGATGCTGTTGACCTCATGCTGAGAGCGGGTAAGCCTTACGAGGATGTGCTGGCTCTCCTCATTGAGGAGGGCCAGCAGCTGCTCCTCACACTTGGCGGTGCGATCCACCGCACGTTTTAACTCCGAGCCATGTACCATCTGCTGTTCGCAGGGTGTGATGTTGCCGTAGTAGAGATCCTCCAGGATTTTTCTCATTTCCACGTACCTCCTTTGCAGCAACACACAATACCCTAACTCCGCGCCAATAGCTACCCCTCAGCCAAAACTTTTTTGAGAACTTTTTCCGGCGGACTTTTATCTTTGTATTGGCGTGACAGAATTTAGCCTGCCCGCTCATGAGCCGTTACCTGGATCAGCTCATATACCGCCATTCTGGTATTCCACCGCCTTGTCCAGCGTGACACTGCCGTTGGTCTTCCTCACGTTCTGGACACACCGGCCCCGGAGTGCATGGAGCGTGTCCTCGCTGATCTCCATCCCCGCCGCCAGCACATTCATCACCATGTCCTGTTCCACCGCCAGCTTGAACAGCAGACGGCAGATGCGGTTCTCCGTGTCCTGCACAGTACCGCGAATGGCGGACAGGTACATAGGCGCTACGGCTGTGCAATCGCTGGCGTTTAGATAGTCGCAGTAGAACCGCAGAGCCTTCTCCACAAACTCGTTTTGACTGCGGCAGTGTGCCAGCGGTATCGCCGCTTTGATCTTCCGGTCTGTGTCCGGATCAATTCTCATCTGAAATCTCACTTTTTCTTCTGCCATGATGGTATCCTCCAAAATCGTATTTTTCGGGGCTTTTGCCACCTGTAATGCCTGAATTTTCCTTGCGGCGCTAAGGCTTCACCGGTATCCCATGCCAAATTTATCCCGAAGAAAAGAATATCCCGAAGTTTTAGAGGAAAGGCTTGCAGTGCAAGAGTTTTCCAGTAAAAACTTCGGGATAACATTAGCTATTTGAGACCAGCTAATTTTCGAATCATCTCCTTATCATTCGTTTTCCAGATAGGTTCTGGAACAGTATCAGGTATCGTACTATTTGCTTTCTGAATAGCCTTACGTTTCATTTCTGTATCTGCGTAAGCGTATACCTTAGTCGTTTCAATTTGGGAATGGCCCAGGAATTCAGAAACTAAAGCCAGGGACACCCCATCCTGGTATAAGTGCATCGCTCTGGTATGACGAAGCATATGTGGATGAACCCGTTCAGGGATAGAAGGGCAGATCTGTCTGGCATAAGTACCATACTTTTTCACAAAGGCGGCAACCGTATCTTCAGACATCCGCTTCTGGGGGCCGCTGTGGGTATAAAACACATAGTCTGTCGGCTTTCGCTGGTTTGCAGGATGAAATTTATCCAGATAATTTCTCAGATGTTGCGTAGTTTTGGGGAGCAGCGGAACAGCTCTGGTTTTGTCTCCTTTCCCAGTCAAATACACGCAAGGGGCTGCTTGCATCAAACACAGGTCCTGGATTTTCAAATCAATCAATTCCTGGCAGCGTGCAGCAGTATCGTACATCACAGTCAAGAAGACCATATCGCGCAGGCCGGTTCTTTTTGAGCCGTCCGGTTGGGACAAAAATGCTGCAAGTTCCTCTTTCGTAAGCCAGTGGACAAGTTTTTGGGGCGGTTTCCGAAATTTAATTTTTTCCACATCAGCTTGTATGGCAACAGTACAGACATCCAGGATACCGCCGTATTGGATGAATGAGCGGATGGCAGCCAGGCGCTGTCGCTGGGTTTGCTTGCTGCAGCCACGTGTTTCCTCCAGCCAGATTAAGAATTCCTGCACAAATTGCCGGTTAAAGCAATTCCAATTCGTCTTTGCTGCGGGGATGCCTTTTTCAGCCTCCAGGAAATCAAGGTACAGATTCAATGAACCGGTCCAGATTGTGCGGACAGCACAAAAAAGGGACCACAGGTAGGAAGAATTAAGGAAGCACTGATTAAAGCAGGAAAAGGCGAGGTAAGCAGTCAAAAGAGAAG